>CEUS01111018.1_pt1 | contig 192194 bp, 160 predicted proteins | sample 427031 | NCBI WGS metagenome assembly CEUS01 (sample SAMEA2622837, study PRJEB7988) | marine metagenome | biome: marine biome (ENVO:00000447); feature: marine epipelagic mixed layer (ENVO:xxxxxxxxx); material: "saline water (ENVO:00002010), including plankton (ENVO:xxxxxxxx)" | depth 140 m
CGATTTAGAGTTTATAGAGCTGAAAAGTGGGGACTCTCCCCACTTTCGTCTATAAGTCCTTTGTTATGAGTAAATCGATTTACAGTTTATAGAGCTGAAAAGTGTAACTTAAGTTACACTTTCGCCTCAAAGCTTGTAGAAGATTAGTTCATTTCTGCTTTTTAGGCTTCTTTTTTTCTTTCCTAAAAAAAGGGCCTTCGACACCTCAGACTTCGTTTTGAGTGTGGACCAAAGTGTGGACCAGATTAGAAAAAACAGCTAAGTCGTTTAGATTCAATATGGATTGGTGGACGGCATGGGGATCGAACCCACGACCTCGGCATTGCGAACGCCGCGCTCTCCCAACTGAGCTAGCCGCCCTTACAGGAAAAACTGCAACGTCAGTATATCATGAGGATCGATTGTCTCCTGTTGATGATAATACTGTGCCAACTTCGTAACAGCGGAGTTTAATGCAGGGTATTTAACTTCCAACATTTCATGAGATCGGGTGCTATTTCCGCAAGTCGCTTCTGCGGTGGTAGCGTCGACTCCGCTAAACTAGACGGCTTACAGTTAGCAGTTTTCAAAATATTTTCGGTTGCCCGTGTGGCTTCTTGGCACAAGCTCCTTCTCAAAGATTTCTGATACATGTTTAGTACCGATCTACAGATCCCGATTCTTGACCTAGTAATAATCGTGCTTTACATGCTGGGGATTTTGGTGGTCGGGATTCTATCCACTCGTCATCAGAAAATGACGGGCGATACCTACTTTCTGGCTGGTAGGTCTCTTGGGTGGGTTACAGTCGGTGCTGCGCTTTTCGCGTCGAACATTTCTACGATTCACGTCGTAGGATTGGCAGCATCAGGCTACAGAGAAGGTATTGTGTGGGGGAATTTTGAACTAGCAGCCGGATTTACGCTGATCATGCTTGGATTGGTTTTTGCACCATTTTATTTCCGCAGTCGTATAGGTACTCTGCCAGAATTTTTGGAGCGTCGTTTCAGTTCTGGGTCACGCTCCTTCCTGGCATTCATGGCAATTCTGGCGGCGATTTTTATCCATATCGGTATGAGTCTGTACGCTGGAGCGACTGTATTTGAGCAATTTTTTGGCATCAATGTGATCGCATCGATTCTAATTATCTCTGTGGTTACCGGCATCTACACCGTATTAGGTGGGCTTAAGGCTGTTGTTATCACTGAAACCATCCAGACTGTTGTCCTGATAGTTGGTGCGGTCATAGTTACTTTCTTGGCTATTATGGCCTTACCCGAACATGGTATTACCACGATGGCCGAGTTCGAGAATGCAGTCAAACCAGGACAACTTAATCTGCTTCACACTGACAATTCTGTTGGGTTAGCGTGGTACGCAGTTTTACTAGGTTATCCTGTGATGGGCATTTGGTATTGGTGCACCGATCAAACTATCGTTCAACGTGTATTGGCAGCAAAATCGGAGCATGATGCTCAGATTGGACCACTGTTTGCCGGGTTTATCAAAGTGTTGCCACTCTTTATCCTGGTTCTACCTGGGACGATAGGTTATGTTTTGTTTCAAGATCGCATTGGTGACGATGCTAATCAAGTATTACCAGTGTTAATCACGGAATTGGTTCCAACTGGTCTGAAAGGGCTGATTTCGGCGGGACTATTAGCGGCGTTGATGAGTACTATCGCTGCTGCACTCAACAGTTGTGGGACACTTGTGGCAGTAGACATTGTTGCACGTATCCGGCCGCAAACAACAGACCAAACGCAAGTGAAGATCGGTCGATGGAGTGCAGTCGTTATCATGTTAGCTGCCATGGCATGGTCGACCCAAGGAGGACGTTTCACAAGTATTTTTGAAGCTGTTCAGGTTCTTGGAGCTGATTTGGCACCACCGATCACAGCGGTTTTTTTGTGGGGTATTTTCTGGCGTAGAGGAACATCACAGGCTTCTCTGGCAACACTTTTCTTCGGCCTCGTTCTTGGAGTCGTTGCTTTTGTCGTAGATCTCCCTTTAATTGGTGATGAGAAACTACTCACCAATGTTTGGGGTATTCCATTTATGCTGCAAGCATGGTGGGGTTTTGTAATATGCAGTGTGGTATTCGTAGCGGTGAGTCTGCTAACACCCGCTCCTAGTGCCGAAAAGGTCGATGGGTTAACTTGGGACAATCCTCTATCTGTTCTAAAACGTAGTTCTTATTCAGGCCGCACCGATCCTCGGATTGTAGCTGGCGCTCTAGCATTGACGTTAATATTGGTATACGTACTTCTGCGCTAGTCTCGAAGATATTTTTATTAAGGAGTGATGATGTCGTTGGAGAAAATTACTGGAATTATACCTCCCATGGTGACCCCGTTTGACTCCGAGGGTCGTGTTGATGAAACACTTCACCGTGCGGATGTTCGTGCGTTGCTAGCAACCAATGTACATGGCTTGGCAGTTTGCGGGAGTACGGGCGAGGGCCATGCGATTACGACCGACGAGACTCGCCAAATTACTGCTGTGACTGTGGAGGAAACGGATGGGCGTATTCCCATTGTTGCCGGTATTATCACGAATAGTACCCAAGCTGCGATTGAACGTGCCAAGGCTGTAGAAGATTTAGGAGTGGCAGCACTTCAGGTGACCCCGGTGCACTATTTGTTTCGTCCTGAAGATGATGCAATGGTGCAACATTTTGATTCACTAGCTCAGGCAACTGGCTTGCCCATTATTATTTACAATGTCGTTCCTTGGAGTTATCTGTCACCCGAGTTACTGGTCCGTATTCTACGTGATGTTGATGGAGTAATAGGAGTTAAGCAAAGTGCTGGTGATATGAAACTGCTAGCGGACTTGTTGTTTTTGACCGATACTGACTGGGCTAATAAAAAAGGTGTACGTATTCTCTCTGCTGTTGATGCACTACTATACCCCTCATTTTCTCTCGGGGCACATGGGTCAGTTGCGGCTATTTTAACCGCGGTCCCGGAGCTATGTGTGGATCTTTGGAATGCCGTTAGAGAAGGTGATCATGGTCGTGCACTTATACTACATGTCATGTTGCTCAGAGTATGGAATGCAATTTTTGCCGACAACCTACCTGCCAACGTTAGAACTGCAATGAAGATTCAGGGCCGAGACGGTGGATTCCCTAGAGCACCTATGCCGCAAAGCTCACCTGAACAGATCAAAATGATTGATGAAGCATTGTCTGCTGCGCAAGAAGTGAAATTTTCTTAGTTGTTACGTCTTAAGCTGCCTGGCGGTTAGTGAAATAGCACACAGGTGGGCGGCTACTACGTTTCGACGTCTGACCCCACAAAGGATTTGAGCCGGCGGCTACGGCTAGGGTGTCGTAGTTTACGTAAGGCTTTCGCCTCTATCTGCCGGACTCTTTCACGGGTCAATTCAAAACATTGGCCGACTTCTTCGAGTGTATGCTCCTTGCCGTCCTCAAGTCCGAACCTCATCTCGATGACCTTGCCCTCACGTGGGCTGAGAGACTGGAGCACTTGAGATGTCTGGTCTTGAAGATTGAGATTGATAACGGCATCGGCTGGTGAGATTTGACTCTGATCTTCGATGAAATCACCCAGATTTGATTCTTCCGTTTTTCCTACCGGCGTCTCGATCGATATCGGCTCTTGAGCTGCTTTCATTATCTGCCGAACTTGGGAGGTTGATACGTCCATTTTTTCCGCAATCTCTTCACTAGTAGGTTCGCGACCCAATTCTTGGACCAGTGTGCCTGAAGTTCGTAGTGTTTTGTTGATCATCTCGATCATATGGACTGGAATACGTATTGTTCGGGCTTGATCAGCGATTGCACGGGTAATGGCCTGTCGAATCCACCAGGTTGCGTAGGTGGAGAATTTGTAACCTCGTTGGTATTCGAACTTGTCCACTGCCTTGATCAAACCTAGGTTGCCTTCTTGAATCAAATCGAGAAACTGCAATCCTCTATTCATGTATCGTTTGGCAATCGAAACAACTAGGCGCAAATTCGCTTCCACTAATTCTCGTTTGGCAATCTCCGTTTGTAGTTCACTCTCACGGATTGAGTGCAGTGTTTTTCGTAATTCAAGAGATTCAGCACCTGCCGAATCTTCTAGGCGATGTATCTTTTGCTGCAGATCCCTAATTTGGTTCTTAATGTGGCGAACATTTTTACCTCGATCACTATCAATTTTTTCGAGCTCCATACGATGGTTAACCACGGACAATTCGAGGGATCGAAGTGCATCTACTGCTTTGTTGACTTCTTCGATAAGACGTTCACGTTCACTGACGGTGAAGTCGAAGGACCGAATTTTCTTTGAAATAAGAATGCGAGTGCGTACCAATTCCATGTGTAGTCGTCTTGTCTCAGTCGGTTTCCGTTTTCGTGATACTCCGATCAGCTTACGGCGTGCAGTTTCTGCGTTTTCCTGTAGAGCCCCCAAATTTTTAATCGTTTTTACGAAGTGTTGCGTCTCTTTACGGAGGGACCGCTCGTTGATGTTGTCGATGTCCACGGCAATAATATCCTGTATGAACCGTTGCCCTGCTTTCAATTCTCCAGAAACCAGTGTTAATTCTCTAGTTACGAGAGGGCAGCGTGACAAGTGCTTGTTAATATACGCCAATCCTTTTTCAATACGTTTAGCAATGGCAACTTCACCTTCACGTGTCAACAGTGGAGCTGCACCCATTTCACGTAAATAAGTACGTACCGGATCGACCACTTGAGGGTCACCCTTAGCAGTAGCACCGGACTTCTCGACGTTGCTGATGAGTGTCTGATCGTCGTTCCGAACGTTGTTTTCTGTGGATGGGTCTATTTTGAGCGATTTTAGTTCTTGAGTTTCGGAGTCGTTGAATACATGATCAACGACACCATCGTCCAAAAGGCTTTTGTTGCTGTTAGTATGGGGTGCCAACAGATCCCTCGGGTGTCACTACCTCAATGCCAAACAAATCTTTCGCTCATCTCTTAATTCAACCAACCAGAGCTGTTAGTCAAACGTAGGCCTATGCCCTCCATCACAAAGGTTCATGTGGTGGGTGAAGAGTGTTAAAGTCGAGCTGGGCAAATAGTGCACTACAGTCTTCAGGAACTTCTACCTCTCGCGCATTTACATTCTACAACATGCTCTTGTGAATATATCTACTCGAAATGCTACAAGGTATCCAGGTGTCGTCATAACTGACAAACTAAACTTCTGCATTTTTTCGGACTTTCAGAACAAGGAAGTCAAATTTCAGGTTCGAAGCCGTACATTTACATTTACTCAACATGTGTCGTAACTGGACTAAGGGCAGGCTTGATATCACAGTACATCCTCAGTCCAACCTTCAATCACGTCTGTAAGCTGGTTTAAGAAGGAGTCTGCCACCGCACCATCTAACAATCTGTGGTCAAAGGTGAGTGTCACGTAACAAACAGATCTTATTGCTATATCATCGTCAATAACAACTGGCTTTTTGTGTACGACTCCAAGACCTAAGATTGCTGACTGTGGCTGGTTGATGGCTGGTGTCGCTAGGAGGCTACCATATGAGCCATAGTTGGAGATAGAGAACGTACCCTGATGGACGTCTTCGGGTTTGAGTTGTTTGTTTCGTGCACGGGATGCTAGATCTGCGACTTCTTTCTGTAGAATGTCCACCTTTTTCTCATCAACTCTTGAAATGACTGGGACAATCAGCCCAGGGTTGAGAGCTACTGCTATGCCAATGTTGAAGTTCTTGTGATGGACAATTTCCTCGCCGTCAAGAGATGCGTTTACTAAAGGGTAGGCTTTCAATGCTGACGCAGCAGCACGCAAAAAGAAAGGCATGTATGTCAACTTAACACCGTGGCGTTTTTCGAATTCTTCTTTCGAGTGTGCACGTATTTTCGCGACAGTGGTGACATCAACTTGGTGGATCGTTGAAACATGTGGCGCAATTCGTTTGGTAGCCACCATGTGTTCGGCGATTCGTTTTCTCATTGCCGAGAGAGGTTCTACTTCATGGTCACCAAAACGAGCTTCGGGAGTGGGTAAAAAGGCTGCCAAGGGTTGTTGAGGCTTTACCGAATCCAATGGAGTCGACGTGGCGCTCTGGTTGTGATGTTCCAGATATTGTTCTATGTCTTTTTTTGAGATGCGTCCATCTTTCCCGGTGCCCACAACCAGCTTCAAGTCGATGCTGTGTTTCTTTGCGAGACGACGAACCAGTGGCGACAAACGAAGGAAAGACGGAGCTGGTTCTTTGTCCCTCACTGAAGCGACTACTGTTTTTTCAACAGAGGTGCTGGGCTCATGATGACTTGTAGCTATAGGTGGTGGCGGCTCAGTTTTCTCGGTATTTTTAATCCGAGCGAGAACTGTATTTACACTAACTGTTTGTCCCTCGTTGACAAGGATTTCCGTTAATACGCCAGAACTGGGAGCTGGAACCTCGGAATCCACTTTGTCAGTCGAGATTTCGAGTAACGGTTCGTCACGTTCTATACTCTCACCAGTGCGCTTAAGCCACTTGGTGACCGTCCCTTCTACAATGCTCTCTCCCATTTGGGGCATCAAGACATCTGTCATAGAACCTCTTACCCTACCGCACTAATACAAACCTATCCAAGCTCTATACTAATTCGCAATTGTAGGGAGTGAAATATGCAAATGTCTACGTTTTCGAGTTAGCTGTACCTAATAGTTCTACTTCTGTTGGACGTTTTAGGGGTTCAGGATAACCTTGGTAAGCCCCGACTCCTTAGCGTATAACCGATCAAACATTTCTACTCCCTGTGCAAGGGGTACCGATGCACTGATTATTGGAGAGGTTTGGATTGCTCCACGACTCATTAGTTCTAAACATGCTGGGTAGTCGTTTGCAGAGGCGCAGGAACCGTAAAGAGTAATTTCTCGTGTTACTACCGATTGCAGTGGAAAATTGATGTCTGGCGTGACATTGCCGATTAATGTGACGGAACCACCTTTGCGGACCGAATCAATTGACATACGCACAGTGTCGCTCACGCCAACCGCCTCTATGACTATGTCAGCTCCAACTCCTCCGGTCATTTCTTGAATCATTGCAGGCACGTTGTTGTTGTGTGAGTTCAGTACATCATCTGCACCGAGTTTGCGTGCAACTGCCAATCGATCGTTTTCCAAGTCGACGCTGATAATTCGACCACAGCCACCAGTTCGCAATGCCTGTATGGTGACGAGCCCGATCATGCCAGCCCCGATGACGACTGCAGTATCCGCCAACTGAATGGGTGTGCGATTGACTGCGTGGACAGCAATTGAAACCGGTTCCACCAAGGCTGCTTCGTCGAATGACAAGCTATTGGGGATAGGAAACACAACATGTTCCGGGATATTTACTAATTCGGCGAAAGCTCCGTTACAACGGTAGTCATCACAGGAAACACCCAGCACGCGCCGATTGTTGCACAGGTTGGGTTCTCCACGCTGGCAGAAAACACAGTGGGAACAAGAAATCATTGAATCGAATGTCACACGATCACCTGGACGAAAATGGCTGACTTCTGAGCCGATGTTTTCGACCACTCCTGATGCTTCGTGTCCCATTATCAACGGGGGAATACGTCGCCCAGAACTGCCATCAAAGCCGTGGATGTCACTGCCACAGATGCCGCACGATTTGACTCGTATGAGCACTTCGGTGGATGCTGTCTCGGGCACCAGTACGTCCTGTAAAGCAAGCTTTTTGTATTTTTCGAGGACTAGTGCCTTCATGACTGTTCTGTCTTTCCTATAGAGAAGCTCACTTTTGATGGGCTTAAAGTTTGATCTAATTTGGCACCTTTGCGGACGGCGATACTTAGCCTAGAGTGCACTCTAGGGTGTTCCATGCTAGATGATTAAGTCGTGCATCACGTTGCCATGGACGTCAGTGAGACGATAATCACGACCTTGAAACTTGAAAGTAAGTTTGGTGTGATCCATTCCCATAAGATGTAACAACGTGGCTTGCATGTCGTGTACGGTGACTTTGTTTTCTACGGGATTGTAGCCTAGCTCATCCGTTGCTCCGAAATGGTGCCCCCCTTTAAATCCACCACCGGCAAACCACATTGTAAAAGTTTTATGATGGTCGCGCCCAACGAGCGTATCGCGCTGGCTACCACCATCACTTTTCTGAAGCATCGGTGTACGTCCAAACTCACCTCCCCAGATAATGATGGTGTCATCAAATAGACCCCGTTGCTTGAGATCTTTGATTAACGCAGCAGTGGCTTGGTCAACTTCCTTAGCGCGTGCTGGTAATTGGTGATTCAGGTTTGTGCGGACACCTCCATGATGATCCCACTCGCCGTGGGTTAACTGTACGTAACGCACACCACGTTCAATCAGGCGTCGTGCAAGCAGACAGTTATTGGCAAAAGATTTTTTACCAGGTTCAGTGCCGTAGAGTTTATGAATATGTTCTGGTTCAGCCGAAATATCCATCAAGCCAGGAACGCTGGTTTGCATACGGTAGGCCATTTCATAGGATGCTATACGGGTGTCGATCTCAGGGTCACCCTGTCCGTCTCGTTTCATCAAATTCAATTCGCGCATTGCATCGAGAGAGTCACGTCGCACCGAGGCATCAATACCGTCTGGGTTCGATAGGTAAAGTACGGGATCTCCCCCGGACCGGAAAGGGACACCCTGATAAACGGTTGGAAGAAAGCCAGTTCCTATACAAGCTGCACCACAGCGGTCTGGTCGACCTGATGTCATTGCCACAAAACCTGGCAAATCACTACTTTCACTGCCCAGTCCATATGTAAACCAAGCACCCATCGATGGTCGTCCTGGTCGCTGGTTCCCTGTAAACATCATCAGTTGAGCCGGTGAATGGTTGAATTGTTCCGTTGTCAGTGAATGCACGAATGTCAAATCGTCAACCATGCTTGCCGTGTGCGGCAGAAGTTCAGAGATGAAAGTGCCTGATTGGCCATATTGTTTGAACTTAAAAACGGGACCAAGTAGTTGTGGAATGCCTTTGAGGAAAGCAAAACGTTGCCCCTCGATTAAACTTTCAGGGACGGGTTTTCCGTGATGTTTTTCTAATTCCGGTTTATAGTCAAACAGATCCAGTTGCGACGGTGCGCCTGCCATCAACAGGAAAATTATGCGCTTTGCTTTAGGTTCAAAATGTGGATGACGAGGAGCCAGTGGGTCTCTTTTTTGTAGAGAAGAAAGGCTGTCTGAAGCCAGTAGTGAAGCTAGTCCCATCGTGCCGACACTAACGCCGGTTCTTTTGAAGAAATGGCGTCTTGTAATTGCTAAACGGTCGATAATGTTTGACGGGTGCATAGTTTTTTCACTCTCGTGTCATCGTTTCATCCAGGTTCAGTATTACGTTTGCCACTACGATCCATGGGGCTAGCGATGTAGCTGGCGTATCGTTCAAAGATTCGTTAAGTGCTTGATCTACCAGCCTCTCTGCGGCGTTTTCTTGACTTCGATAATGCTGTGACCATTTTATGTAGTACTTCAGCATCGAGCTAGCTTCACGAGGGCTCGGTCTTCTTGCCAACGCTCTACGAAAAGCATAGTCAATTCGTCCAATAGGTGTTGTGTGTTGCAAAGTGATTAAACGGGCAAATGCGCCAGCAGCTTCTAAAAACACTGGATCGTTTAGTGTGTTCAAAGCTTGCAACGGTGTATTTGACCGTGGTCGATCTACAGTGCAAACCGTCCGATCAGGGGCATCAAAAGTAGTCATCATGGGATAAACGGTAGTTCGTTTAAAAAATGTGTAAAGTGCACGACGGTAACGATCCTCTCCTTTGCTGGTATTCCATAAGCGAAAACCGCCCTCGATGAAACGATCATTAAGTACGGATTCTGGCTGTGGTGGAAATACACTTGGGCCGCCCATTTTAGTGCTCAGTAAACCACTAATTTGAAGCGCTAAGTCTCGGATGGCTTCGCTCCGGACACGGAAGCGTGCCCCTCGCGACAACCACTCATTCGTGGGGTCTCTCTCGAGTTTTTGCGGGCTGACTACTGACGATTGCCTGTAGGTTGCTGATGAAACTATTGTTTTTAGAAGCTTTTTTTGATTCCAGCCTGTGCGAACGAACTCTGTAGCCAGCCAATCCAACAATTTAGGATGACTTGGAGGATCACTTTGACTTCCAAAATCTTCCAGACTTTTGACTATTCCTTGACCGAAGAGGCTTGCCCACACTTGATTTACACGCACCCGAGATGTCAGCGGGTTACCTTTACTTACTAGCCATTGTGCCAAGCCTAAGCGGTCTTCAATTTTCAAGGCTTTATCAAAGACTCTCGGCACGCCCGGACGGACACGGTCAGTTAGGTCGAGAAAGCTACCACGGTTCTGAACGAAAGTTTCTCGAGGGTTCTCTCGTTCTTTCATTACGAGTGTTTTTGTCGTATTAGTCGCACGAAATTTTTCTAGTGATTGAGATGCTTGTGCGCGCTTCTCGCGCGTGGTATCAAGATATGGAGCGATAGAGCGGTAGTGTTTCGCTAGTCGCTCGTGTTCGTTCAGGTTACGTGTAGAGGCTTTTTTTGTGACAACGTTACGAATCGACACGGGGGTTCGCAGTAGTTCATCTATTACAGGCTTGGAGAGATTTGTCGAGGTAATATGCAAACGTGCAGGCATTCGCCGTGCCGGTGTACTAGGAGACCATTGACGATCGAATAAAACTCTAACCCTAAATTTGTTGCCAATAATGGCTTGGGTCATTTGAAAAATCGCTATACCTCCTTCCTTTTGACTTAGTTCCCAGGGGCGATTGTTCTGGCCATTGATTAAATTTGTGAGCGCCAGCACATCGTCCGTACCAACATCTGCTGTGGCTGCAGCAGCTTTTATTCGTGTCTTCCATTCTGGTTCGGTGTAGGCACGGAAGTAGAAACTGTAGTTCCCTGTATCGTTGGCTAGTTTAAGAACAATATGGTTTTCACCCTTGTTGAGATTGAGCGTAATGATCTCTTGGTCGGAGCGCACTTCTCTTGTTAGGTCTTTGGAAAAAATCTTTTTTTTGTTGAACCAGAGCTCGATCGATTTATCGCTTCCCAGTGAGACCCATAACTGCATTGGATCTTTTGTCGTCACGGTACGGTGAACATACATTGCTGCATGTTCGCCTTGTAGTAGGTGTGACAGGCCATCTGACCAATCAGCTCGTTTTCTCCAGAAAAGATTGCCATTTTCGTAAAGTTTGGATAGGTCGTAGTCAGTCTCCGGGCCATGCTGCTTTTTGAAGGCTGTTTGACGTGAAAGCTCACGAAATGGCCCAATCATGTGCCAATCATCGAATTTCAGATTGGCACTGGCGGCTTTGATACGGTCTTGCAACTTGGACTCGGAGTAGTTCAAGATTTCGATTCCTCGAATTGCCATGGGGATTGGAGTCTTTTGTTGTTCGGATTCGGTGATATTTTTAGAGGGTGGGCTGGGGTTAAGGCCTTTTGCTGAAGCAGACTCGATACGAAAAGCGGTCGTGTTTGCATGGGTCGTTTCGATGTCAATATCAAGCACCTTGCCGAGGGTGTTTTTGTCTTCAATAATGATCGCGCCGTCATCATCGACGACCAATTGAGTGTCATCACTAGACTGAGCATTTAAGATCTGTACAGGTAGCCATTTTTTGTTGCTTTCTCCATTCAGGAGCACAAATTGGTTTTCCCATTTCTTTTGTGTTAGTTGAAGTTGTGGGGTCGACGTATCAAGGATTTTATCTAGTCGTGCTAGGCTGGCTTCACGGAGTTTGAGTTCTTTCTTGCTGCCATGAAAAACATCCATTTCATTGTTTAGCTCAATAGCACTATCAGTTGTGTTATTGAATACTGCATACAAACGGTAATAATCTTCTTGTGTGAAAGGGTCATATTTGTGATCGTGACACTGCGCACAGCCAACTGTGGATGCGAGCCAAACGGTTCCAGTTGTATCAACTCGATCTTTCACTGCAGCGTCGTAGAATTCATCATTTTTTGAGCCTGCTTCGTTGTTGATCAGTGTGTTGCGGTGAAACCCCGTAGCGATCTTCTGGCGTTCGGTTGCTTCAGGTAATAGGTCTCCAGCCAGCTGTGCAATTGTGAATTCATCAAATCTCATATTGCGATTGAAAGCGTTGACAACCCAATCTCGGTAGAGCCACATAGTGCGAGGCTCGTCACTTTCGTAACCGTTGGTATCAGCGTAGCGTGCTAAATCGAGCCACGATGAGGCCCAATGTTCACCATATCTTTGAGATGCGAGGAGTCGCTCTACGAGTTTCATGTAGGCCTCTGGACTGTTGTCCTCAAGGAAGTGTGCAACTTGATTTTCGGTTGGTGGCAATCCAGTAAGATCCAGACTCAGGCGTCGAATAAGAGTTTCTCGGGAAGCTTCTGGGTTTGGGTTCAGATCTTTTTCCCTTAGTTTGGTCGCCACGAAGTTGTCAAGAGGGTTACGGCCCCAGTCGTCATCCACCGATGAAGATGCAGATTGATTTGGTGTCACATAGGCCCAGTGACGTTTCACTTTCCCCTCGAGTTCGCCAACATTAGCAGGCCAAACCGCGCCCTGCTCTACCCAGAGTTTTATCAGCGTGATTTCTTTTAGTGAGAGTTTTGCACCACCCATTGGCATCGGGTTAACACCCTCAACATGAGAGATGCGTTGTACTAACGAGCTCGTTTCAGAATGCCCGGGCAAAATGGAGGGGCCGGAGATGCCACCTTTAAGAGCACTTGACCGGTTATCCAGTCGAAATTCGCCCATTTGTTGATCTTTTCCATGGCAATCAAAGCAGTTTTTTTTGAGTATCGGGTAAATTTCGTTTCCAAAGTGAACCTGTTCCTGTGACTGTGATGGTATTACCAAGAGAGTTGTGTTCAGCACAACTACCTTGACCAAGTCAGATATTCTCAAGTGCATCACAAATCCTTTGTGCTGAGGTGGTTACTTGTGCTCCAGTAAGTATGACTTTGACAAGCCACAGCATACCCATTGTGCTACAGGATCACACGCCATGCAAAGTTTAACAATGGATCGTCAGTGCGAGAAACTGTTTAACGTTTCGCCACGACTCGTTCACCGTCTTCAAGGAGACTTCGGGCAGCCGGTAGTATGCCAAGGGCCTTTTGAACGTCAGGGTCCAGTCTGTAGTAGACTTTGTTCCCTTCATCGAGATCGTAAGCAGAAACGTAAATTTCACGTTTTACGAAACGCTTGATAAAGCTCTCGTTCTCGATCAGATCAGTGGTTGCAAAGACAATCTTTTCCTTTTCCAAAAACTTTTGAAATATTGCGATAGTGTTTTCGTCGGGTTCCCATCCAGGGGCAAGGTTGGGACGTGCTAGTGTGTACTCCTGGGCGAAGTTTGTGAAAGCGTAGTTCCTTCTTAACTTAGTCTGAAAATCGTTGAACTTTTGATCCTCCAGTTTGAAATCAGGAGTAATGCCACCACCTCCGTATACTGTGCGACCTTTGTCAGTCAGTCGAACCTGGTCTGTAGCAGGTTCGTACTGTTGACTGCAAGGACTAGCGTAGTAGCTGTATAAGGAAAGATTGTCGTAGCGACGCTGTATTAGTCGACCACTGGGAGTGTAATAGCGTGCTGTGGTTAGCGCTAAGCCAGAGGATTGTGACATTGGATAAACAGTTTGCACGAGCCCTTTGCCAAAAGTATTGGTGCCAATGATGAGGGCACGGTCATGATCCTGCAGAGCACCCGCAACTATTTCAGAAGCTGAGGCTGAATCACAGTTGACCATTACAACCATCGGATACAATACATTGCCGTTGCCGGTTTGTGCCTTGTAGACTCGTTCAGTTGATGATCTACCATGATGGGAAACAACGGTTTGGCCTCTTTCAATAAATTTCCCGGAGACGTATACGCCTTGACTTAGTAGCCCTCCACGGTTACCACGCAAATCGAGGATAAGGCCCTCGAGTTTACCCTCACCCAATTTTTCAAGTGCCGAATCGAGTTCTTGCCCTGTTTTTTCGTTAAACGTGTCAATACGAATGAAACCAACTCTAGGTTTGAGAAAAAAGGACACGGGCACACTACGTCGTGGAATTCTAGCGCGCGTGACTTCTACTTCAATGAGGTCTTCAATGCCCCGTCGTTCGATACCTATACGGACTGTTGTGCCCGCTGGTCCACGCAATCGTTTCGCGACCTCTGTGGTGTTCAGCCCTTCGGTTGTTTCTCCGTTAACTTCAGCAATAATGTCTCCTGGTCGCAACCCGACTCTGTAGGCAGGTGTTTTTGGAAAGGGGAACATAACAACAGTCCGTCCATTGCGATGCTGAATCTGCATTCCGACGCCTGCATACTGTCCCTTCTGATCATCGCGGAGTTGCTTGAATGCCTCGGGACTAAAGAATTGAGAGTGTGGGTCGAGGCGCTGCAACATCACTGGAATCGCGCCATTAAAGACAGCTTTTTCTGGATCAAACTCTCCAGCATATTGATCTTCAATTAAAGATAAAATTTTTGAGAAACGGCGTAGGTTATTTCGGATTTCGTCTTGTTCCGATGCAGCCGCTAAGCCGGTTCGTGGCCCCCAAATTCCACCGACTAGACTGCACGTCACTATTGTGATAGAAGCAATCCACCACCAACGATTTTCACTAGATGCCAACGCTCGATCCTCCTTAGATGAGCACGTCTGCGGCTAATGGGCGGCAGACGATAGAAAACCCCCAGCCGCCCCAGTATACCAGGGCTAGTCTTATCACTTGTCGTTTTGCAATGTTGTAAAATCGTTCGCTACTGAAAGCTCTTCTCACTCGAATACCAACACCCCTCGTGCCACTTGTCCTGACTCCATATCGTCGAACGCCTGGCTAACTTGTTCTAGTCGGTATCGTTTAGTGATCAAGTCGTCAAGCGCTAGTTTGCCCGCGACGTAAAGATCCATCAAGTTGGGTAGATCCAGTCGGGGGCGGATAGAACCCACGAACGACCCGAGTAAGCACTTATTCTGCAATACGAGCGTTGCTACAGAGAGCGGTATTTCAACCTTAGCTGCATGTAATCCTACAATGATAGCCTTGCCGCCAGGACGTACGGCTTGCAGAGATTGACCAACTGTTATTGCCGACCCAACGCTGTCGAACACATACTCTGGCCCACCTTGAGTTATTGCGCGTAAAATTTCGACAGCATCTTTTTGAGTGGCATCAATAGTATGAGTAGCACCCATTTTCTTTGCGAATGTTAGCTTACTTTCCATCACATCAACTGCGACAATTGGATTTAGACCAGCCAGTTGACAGCCTTGGATTGCACTCAAGCCAATACCTCCACAACCAATCACTGCTGCAGGCAAAGCGGGCTTAGCACGTGCTGTGTTGACCACTGCGCCCACGCCAGTCGCCACTGCACAGCCAATCACTGCAGCTACCTCGAAAGGCACTTCGTCCGGAATAGGGACAACCCCTGCTTGATCGACGACGGCATATTCGGCCATAGTGGCGACTCCGAGCATGTGTTTTAGAGATAAACCATCGGAGGCAGTGAGTCTCGTAGTCCCATCGAGGAGGACTGCTTTGAACGTTGTGGTAGCAAGACGCTCGCAAACGTTGTGACGGCCGTTAAGACATGTGGGGCAGGTTTCACAGGCAGGCAACCAATTTATAGTGACACGATCGCCGGGTTTGATTTTACTGACGTTGTGACCTACTGCTGTTACGATTCCGGCTCCTTCGTGACCTAGAACTAGCGGTGGTGTCGCTCGCAATTCACCCCTGTAGGTGTGCAAGTCCGAATGGCATACACCCGCCGCTTTCATTTGTATGAGGACCTCAGTTGCCTTTGGTGGACTGAGTTCGACTTCTTCGACCGTTAGGTGGTTGATCTTACGGGCTAAGGCGGCTTTGATTTTCATTTGACCTCCACGAGGGGTTTATCACGGGTGAACCAGTTCTACGGCCGTGTTCTCTTGACATGTTGTTGGCATCATTGGGACGTTTCCAGGTTGCAAGTTCCTTTCGTAACCATTCCGTGTCTCGATCGGTATGGCAGATTAAACACGCGTTTGGACTTTCTGCAGAGCCAAAACGAGCAACCGTTTCAGCGTTGGGAATTGAGTCAATTCGATGCGTTGCTGCCTTGAAGAGCAAGCTGTTCATGATGCGTGGCATGTGACAAGAGGAACACCGCGCTCCTTCACTATCAGCTGCGTGGCGAGTATGAGTTTCGGGGTTAGTGGTGTATTTGTCGTGGCACTGTGTGCACATATGATCAGGATCATCAAGGAATTTCAACGAACGAATGTTAGTTGCTGCATCACCTGGGTGAGGGTTGTGACAGTTTCCACAATGTGACTTGCCACGTTCGAAACAGTCAGTACGGAGAAAGGATTCGACGATGAAAGTCGTTTCCCGAAAACGACCATCTTTGTAGAAAGCTTTCTCTGAGAATTCAACGTAAGGGCGGTTAGTATAGCGTTTAACGAAATCCTCTTTCCCGGAATAATTTATTGCACCACTGTCTCCCAGCTTTGCAACTGCAGATTGCATATGGCACTGGGCACAAATTGCCACATACTCACGATGGTTAATTTTTCCGAATGTGATTGGAGGTTCATGAGCAGGCTTGTTATAAGGTTTACCGGCCGACATCGCTTCGACGTGAGACAGGGAAGGACCGTGACACATTTCACAGTTGATGCCAGGTTCTCGAAAGTGTATGTCCACTGCTTTGATGTCACCACTTGCTGTGCGCAGTTGGCTAGTGTGGCAAGGGGCACAGTGGATCTGGTAGCTGGTGGAATCGGTTAATTTTGGAAAATTCCTCACGACGGCTCTTTCAGACCCCGGGTCGTCGATAATTGCCCAAAAATTAACCCAGCGATTTTGAAGTTTGGTGTACTGAATCGGGAAGACATGAATTGTACCGTCTGGTAATTGCGTTGCGTAGGCCTGTTGCCACTTTGATCCGATTGTATAGTCTACCGGATAGGTTTTCCATTTCTTATCCGATATTAAGAAGGAGAAGAAATGCTGTCCATCGATTTCTGACATCTTTACGATGGGTATGTCTTCACTGTCTAAGAAAGTGTTATTTTTTTCAAAATCTCCGAATACGTTTTCTTTCTTGTAAGCAGCAAACATGCGTGCCATCCCAGTTTCCCCCCAGGCCTGATGCTCTGCATCATGACAACCCTTACAGCTTGCCGAGTTGGCATAGCTGGCTTCAGGAGAAGATTGGAGTGTTTTATTTTTCTGTTGCCCGTAAAAAGATGGTTGCGAAAGCACATTTTGCAGATACTGCTCAAAAGACCGTTTCCGCTCCTGAGACTTATAAATTTTTTGTAATGAATCGATCGCCTGTTTTTGAACGATGTTGGGTGTGTTCGCTACATCAGCATATTCTCGTGCAGCACGATTCGACTTGCCCAAGTTTTCTTCTGCAATGCCAAGCAGGTAGGCAGCAAGCAAATCTTTTGGATTTAGAAGTCGGCTCTGTCTGAGCGATGTTCGCGCGCTGTGCCAATGGTTTGTACTCTCGACACCGTGCCTCACAGCAAGGGTTGCTGCCACACGCCCTATTACGAAATGGGCTGAAGCTTGAAGTTCCGGTTTGAGCTGCTGCCATCTTTTTTGTTCGAAATTGAGTGGACGTTCGATCCTTTTCAAAATTTGCAGAGCACGCTGAGCGTTTCGTTTGGCTGCGACAAGTTTTCCTTGTTGTACCTGTACATTTGATAGTGGGACTAACAGCAATGGGTTTTCAGGAAGGAGCTGAAGAGATTTCTTGCCGTGCAATATTGCAAGCGAATAATCGCCTATCTCAATCGAACTCTTGGCCGCTATTTCGTAGGTCTTCGCGAGCATCCATGAGCTCGGGTATTGCTTTAGAAAAGACTCAGCCAAGTCTTTTTTCTCAATCGGGTCAGTAGCGGCGAGCAAGTTTTGGAAAGCAGCTTTTTCCTTGGGGTTTTCGATGCGATCAAGGACAGTATATGCTCTCCGTTTTGAAGTGAAAGTGAAAGTGTCCAGCTCTTGAGCAATGATGAATGAGGATATTGCTAGCAAAATTAATAGAAAAAACTTCGACACGTGTCCGATCATTCAGAAATCCTCTTCAGCTGTACCCCTTAGATTTTTGCATGTTCAGCTGGCGAAAGGACGGAACAAGTGTTACCAGGCCAACTGGTGATTAGAAGAAGTTACTGTTGTTCTCCTAGGCTGGTAGTTGCTTTCGCGACAAATTTAGCCCTTAACCTGCGCGTGACTTTACGTCTCTTTGGGTGTGGGCGTATACTCTACGGGGCTGTCTTCTGTTCAGCAGAGTTCCTATAGTGCGAATCAAGTCAGATCCTTCACTGGGCCCCTTGTTGATTACTGCGTTCGCGCCCGTTGTTTTCTGAGTTAGGCCCAGTTTCTTGGCGTAGCCAGAAAGGATTACTACTGTTATACGAGGATCACGAACTCTCATTGCTTCAAGAACTTCACTGCCATTCATTTTTGGCATGCGATAGTCAGTTACAACGACGTCGAATGTTTGACAGTCAAATTTTTCTAGTCCGATGCTGCCACTGGTAGCTGTTTCGACTTCATACCCTTGTTCTTCCAATAATGTGCGTCTAGCTATAAGACCGTGCTTGTTATCGTCTATTAGGAGGATTCGTGCGGAACAGGTGTTCATTGTGTCTAAGTTCAGGATAGTTTCTAGTGTTGAGGAAGGGGCTAAGGTTAACAACGCCGGGTGATATTGTCAACGCCTCTGCAACTAGTTGCAAATATAGGAGTTTGAAACCAAAACAAAATTCGTTTCTATGTAAAAAGTGAAACCACGGTGGCCTCTTGGTACGTCACTCGACTTCTCTTGGGGCTGTGTAGCCAGCCTTAGCCATGATTTGGTACTTAATCGATTTCCCCTTTTGATTCACTATGCGAAGGTTTTTGTTGTTTCTGGGGTCCACGAGCCTAACCTTGATCTTGCGCCAATTTCCATCTCGTTTGGTATTGGTTGGACTATATGTCATCGAGTATTGATTGCGCATCGAATGTTGGATTGCTCGATAGATGGTTGGAAACTCTCCATAGAAACGTGGAAAGAAGGCCATGCCACCCGTTTCTCTTGCAAAGGTGCGCAGTTGATGGTCCGCTTGTAAAAAGTCCATACGTCGCAAAGGCCCCATCCTTCCATAGGCGTCGTACGCAATACGCAACGCCTGCATCAGGCCAATCGCATAGACTGTTACTCCGCCGTCCTGGACCTTTCGACGCGTTTGTCCAAAATTCAGCTTACTGAAGGTATCGATACCTGAAGTGATGAGCACCACCGATTTTCTTCCCTCTATATCCTTCATGCGGTCTACGGTGTAAGTAAGTGCATCGTATAGGTTTGACTCACTGTAAGCGGCAATGCGCAGTCTTCGCAGTGCTCCTCGTGTCTGTGATCTATCCTGGGTAAAATCACTGAGGATTTCCGGTCGGAGGTCGTAAGCAACGACTGCAGCCCAATCATCCGGCTGCAATGTCTCGACAAACCCGTACGTGGCTTGCAAGGTTTGGTACCAACTCTCAGTCCAATAGCGCTGGAATAAGTTGCTGAACTCAATCACCAATGCGACAGTCATCGCAGCTTGTGAATGTCCAAAGTTAAGGATCTCCTGAGGGACGCCATCCTCTAGAACTTGAAAATTACCCTGTGGAATACCGGGGATGAAGTTGCCATTCTTATCAACAACTGAAACATCCACAGTAACGATACTTGTGTCCGATGTGAAGAGCGGATCAGTTGCCTTGGGGCGAACTTGACGTGTACGAGTTTTCACTTTGGGTAATTCTTGTGCTTTGCGAGTCGCTTCAGTTGTTGCTTCCGGTTGAGGTCGACGTCTAGGAGACTTGTTGAGTGGTCCGGTATTCTGTGCTGAAGCTGTGGAGGTAAGCAAAATCAGCATCTGTATCACAAGTATTGTCAAAGTCGAGCTTCGTGCCATTTTCATTTCTCCTTGAACTGCCATCGAAGTCTACTTGAAATCTTCAGTAGATACAGTTTCTTCACGAGTGTACGGCATGTCCATCGGTGCTCCGTCGTGTTGTAGCTGCAACCCTGTTCGAGCCATTTCATTCTGCGTGCGTTACAAACAGGCTGTCAACCTGTAAAGAGCTTACAGCCTTACCACTCAAGCAAAAACACGGAACTTGATGCACTAAGCCCCGAACGTCCGAGTATCAAAATGCGGAGGCAGATCTATTTACAATAAGGCGCTATAATACGGGCCAATATGGGTAAAGCACAGGATTGTGGCGGTCTGGACAATGAGATTTCCACCATGAGCTCGACAGAAAAGATAAGCATCCCTACGGGGCCTTATGTGCGCCACATCTTAATTTGTGCCGATCAGACGAAACCCAAGTGTGCTTCTCGAGAATCGACTGTAGTTTCCTGGAATTATCTTAAGAGACGTCTCGATGAGTTAAATATTGGATCTGGTGAGGGTTGCGTATATCGCAGTAAAGTTAACTGCTTGCGGGTTTGCGGCAAAGGGCCGATCGCGGTGGTTTATCCCGAGGGTGTTTGGTATCACTCTGTAACCCCAGAACTTGCCGAGAGAATTCTTCAAGAGCACGTGTTGGGTGGAAAGATTGTGGAGGAGTTTGTTTTTGCTCGCAATCCACTCAGTGTGGACATCTAAACCGACAAGCGATGAAAGAAAGCCTTAAGACCACACGACAGGGATTAGTTTCTTTAGTTGGAGCAGGCCCAGGGGATCCTGGCCTGATTACGCTGCGAGGTCTCCATTCTATCGAAGCCGCAGATGTCATCTATTATGACAATCTAGCGACACCCGCACTTCTTGCTCATGCTCCAAAAGGTGCTGAAACAGTCTATGTTGGACGTAAACGCGCTGAGCATGCCTATTCACAGAAGGAAATCCATCTCATGCTGATTGAATCGGCACAATCTGGCAAGCGTGTGGTTCGACTAAAGGGTGGAGACCCTTTGATCTTTGGCCGTGGCGGAGAAGAAGCGGAGGCCTTGGCTGAAGCGGCGGTACCATTCGAAGTCATTCCTGGAGTGACTGCTGCTGTTGGCGTAGGTGCTTATGCGGGCATTCCTCTGACTCATCGTGATTGGACTTCAGCTGTGACGTTTGTGACAGGTCATGATGTTGAAGCAATAGATTGGTCAAAAATTGGAAGTGCCGAAACCCTCGTTGTTTTTATGGGATTGACTTCCTTCGAAAAAATTGCATCCCGATTGGTTGAAAATGGTCGTTCACCAGATACTCCAGCCGCCGCAATTCGCTGGGGTACGCGCGGTGATCAGATCGTTATGGAAGGAACGATTAACACGCTTACTGCCAATATTGAGCGCACGCAGCTCAAACCTCCAGCCCTAATTGTCATAGGTGAGGTTGTATCGCTCCGTTCCAAACTCAATTGGTTTGAGAAGTTACCTCTGTTTGGGACTAGTGTGGTCGTGACTCGAGCGCGTGAGCAATCAGCTCAGTTTTGCGAAGCATTACGATTACTCGGAGCCGATGTAATCGATCTACCGACCATCCGAACTGAACCTGTTTCAGATAGCACTCTCATTGACGAGGCAATCGACAACCTGGCTGTCTACGACTGGTTAATTTTCACTAGTGCGAATGGAGTTCGATACTTTATTGAACGACTAGATAAAAGTGACCGAGATCTCAGAGATGTGCGTGCCGCTATCCTGGCTATTGGGCCAGCAACAGCCGAGGCAATAAGAGCACTACATCTGAAAGTGGATTTTCTTCCAGATCAGTTTGTAGCTGAGAGTATCCTGACAGCTTTTTCTTCCCATGACCTTGTTGGCAAAAAGATATTACTGCCCCGGGCTGACCAGGCCCGAGACGTCTTGCCGCATGAACTCGAGAGACGAGGTGCAAAGGTTGACGTTGTTTCAACCTATCGTACCGTGCTGCCCGAGACATCAAGAGTCCTTGCCGAGAAGGTGTTCAGTGCGAAGAAATGTCCGGACTGGATCACGTTCACAAGTTCTTCCACAGTCAAGAATTTTGCAAATCTTGTACCGATCGAACAGTTAAAAGGTGTGCGGATCGCCTCGATTGGCCCTATCACATCAGAAACAATTCGCCAATTTGGTTTCGATGTGGATGTTGAATCACGTAAATATACCACTGACGGGTTGTTGCAAGTTCTGACTGAAGCGGTTGGCAAATAAGTATTGCAACGAATTGTTGTTTTTGCTCGCTTAAAGAGAAGGCAGACTGCTTTACTTAGGACTGTAATAGTCAGGTCAATAAGAACACGGTTGTGGATTTGGCAACAAAATACGGTAATGGAAAAAAAATATTTCGGAACTGATGGCATTCGTGGTGTGGTTAGCCATCCGCCCCTGGACGATACGACTGTATACGCGATAGGTGCTGCACTAGGTGGGACGCTTCAGAGCTCACCACAGACACCTAATGTATTGATCGGGATGGACACACGTGAGTCAGGTCCGCGTATTGCTTCATTGCTGGCTGGAGGATTACGACAAGCGGGTGCCGAAGTGGTTTTTGCCGGTGTTATTACTACACCTGCCGTTGCATATCTGACTCAACAAAAGCCATATGCGGCAGGTGTAATGGTATCGGCCTCTCATAACCACTACCAAGACAATGGCATCAAAGTCTTTGGTGATACAGGGTTTAAATTGTCTGATGACGTTGAAGAACAAATTGAATCAGAAGTAGAAGTACATTTGGCAAAAGATATTGAACCGCATACTCTCAAATTAACTTTGGATGATAGAGGTTCTGATCACTACCTTAGCCACTTAGCTTCTTTATGGAAAACGAAATCTACCCCATATGTTCTTGTGGACTGTGCCAACGGAGCCGCTTCTGAGTTAGCGCCCAAACTCTTTGAGATGCTTGATGTCAATGCTGAATTTTTGTCTTGTTCGCCCGATGGGCAAAACATTAACCGCGACTGTGGGTCCCTCCATATGGATGAATTGCGACGGCGAGTGGCTTCTAGTTCAGCTGATCTCGGTGTTGCATTTGATGGAGATGCTGACCGGGCATTGTTTGTTGCAGAAAATGGTGATCTGGTTGACGGTGACGCTGTTTTACTTCTGGCTGCCAAATACCTTTCCCAAAATAATCGTCTTTCTCAAGAAACCGTAGTCACGACAGTCATGGCGAACATGGGACTTGAAAAAAGTCTTCAAAATTTTGGCATTTCCATGGTACGAACAGCGGTTGGCGACAAGTATGTGCTTGAAGAAATGAAGCGCCTGGGTGCGGTGTTAGGTGGAGAACAATCAGGACATATTATCTTTGCCGATGCAGCCACAACTGGCGACGGATTGCTGACCGCCTGCCGCATGCTCGAGATTGTCGCCGCCTCGGGCACTTCACTTAGTCAACTTGCTTCACAACTTGTGCTTTTTCCACAAACTCTTCGCAATATTAAGGTAGAACAAAAGCCTGCCCTGCAAAAAATTCCGGCCATTGCACAACAAATTACCCGTAGCCAACAGAAGCTCGGAGACCGTGGCCGCATAGTAGTACGTTACTCCGGTACGGAACCGTTGGTGCGGGTGATGGTCGAAGCTGAAGATCCGGCAGATGTTGAATACCACGCGTCGATCTTGGCTAAACTTTTCGAGGAGCACTTGGGTGTATGACCGGCCATTTACACCCTAAGTCGCTCGTCAGAATTTTCTGAAGTGTTGGCTAGTACACTAAGAACCAGCTATTACGAAGATCCTTCTTGTTATACCGCAACTCTTCGGATGAACCGTAGCGTACGACCTTATGTCCAGAGGCATTCACGATGGCGTGAGCTGCTGCTGTATCCCACTCCATGGTTGGCCCAAAGCGAGGATATATATCGGCGCTACCGTCAGCCACCATGCAGAACTTTAGAGAGCTGCCCATTGCGACAAACCGGACTTGTTTATGCTGAGCACGCTGTTCATCAAGGAAAGTCTCCATTGCTGGAGTTGGATGGGAAAGGCTACCTGTAATAACTAATTTGTCATTGGGTTTGGGCTTGGACGCCGCGAGTTTGGTTACCTGACCATTAACCTCTTTCTTGAAAGCACCTTGACCAGTTTGTCCCCAGTAAAGGAGACCAAGAGCGGGAGCGTAGACTATGCCTATATGTGGTCGAGAATTTAAAATCAGGGCAATATTGACAGTGAACTGCCCATTTTTTTTGATAAATTCTTTGGTGCCATCTAGGGGATCGACCAACCAAAACATTTTCCATGCTCGACGCTCTTCATAAGTGCTAATGTCTGAGCTTTCTTCGGAGATAATCGGAATTTTCGGGTAACGCTTCAAGAGTTGGGTCACTATGATCTTATGAGACTGAGAATCAGCCGTAGTCAGTGGTGATGAATCACTCTTGGTTTGAACTGTGAAATTTGACTCGTAAATTTCGAGAATTGCTGCCCCGGCTTCTCTCGCGATGGAGATGAGAAAGTCAGTATCTGCTTTGTCAAAGGTAGGCAAGGGTATTTTGTGACAGGAAGTTTAATTTTAGGTCCGGATACTACAACAGGCACAGTCAGTAATTTTGGTGTGATCGCGCATCTTTCACTCTAGCTTGCTCTACTACTGTTTCGCTTGATCATCTGTTTTGCGTGCTGTAAAGCCTCGACTGTGATCGTTTCACCTGACAGCATACGAGCTAACTCTTCAATCCTCCGTCTTTCAGAGAGTTGTTCGACCGATGTCACGACAGCATTGTCTTGTTCCTGTTTTGTTACGACGAAATGTGTATTGGCAAAACCTGCAATCTGTGCCAGATGGGTTACACAAAGTAGTTGATGATTGTCAGCTAGCCTCTCCAGGCGACGACCCACTGCTTCTGCTACACGGCCCCCCACACCACTGTCAATTTCATCAAAAACCAACGTTCGTGGAATCAATCCATTCTCTGTCTCACTTTCGGCTATCAAACATGTCTTTAATGCCAGTGTGATACGAGATAATTCACCACCCGATGCTACCTGTGCCAGTGACCGAGGTGGTTGACCTGGATTGGCGGAAACTAAAAAATGCACTCGATCAATCCCGTGTGTAGACCAACCAGTTGTGCCACCCTCTATTGCTTCAAATTTGATCTTAAAACGGGCTCTCTCCATCGCTAAGTCGGACAATGCTATTTCGACCTGTCTTTCGAGTTGGTTCGCCGCCTGGTGCCGCTGTTTGGAAAGCTCTTCGGCTGCGAGCTGATATTTTCTAGCGAGTTCTTGTTGTTCGTTTTCAAGTTTTGCCGTTGCGGCATCTCCAGTGCGTAGCTCGTCTAGGCGGATTTGGGCTTTTTCGCCGTAATCGATCACTTCCTCAATACTTCCACCGTATTTACGCTGTAATTTTTTGAGCAGTGCAATTCGGTCTTCGATCTCCTCGAGTCTGTGAGGGTCAGGTTCCAGTCGATCGAGGAAAGAACGGAGGTTGAAGGACACATCTTCTACGCCAGCCTGCGCCGAATTGAGTGTTTCAGTCATGGAGCGCAAAGTGTCATCAAATTGTCCTAGTTCATCCACTGAGCGTTGTGCCGCTTTGATTTGTGCACCTGCCGAAACGGTTGAGTCATAGAGACGGTCATAGGCTGAGGCAGCGGACTGCTGAATGTGTTCGAGATTTTCTAGCAGACGAGCCTCCATCTCGAGTTGTGACATCTCATTCGGTTCAAGAGCAGCCTGTTCGATTTCTCGCACTTGAAATTCGTGGAGATCGAGTTGTCGCAAACGATCCTGTTCGTTGCCCCGTAGTCCGTCCAGCCGTTTGTGCGTGTCGTGCCAGGAGGAATAAATGGTGGCGACATCTTTTGCAATTGCTGTGGTGCCGGCGAACACATCCAGTATTTCCAGTTGTGCCTGTGTTGCAAAAAGGTGTTGTTGTTCGTGCTGTCCGTGAATGTCGCCTAAAAGTGGTGCCAGTTTTCGCAGGAGAGTAATGGTCACAGGTCGTTCGTTAACGTACGCACGTGATTTGCCGCTATCGAGTACTTCTCGTCCAAGGATCAATTCATCTTGGTCAAGATGCAGGCCAGCTTCGTTGAGAATGACCTGTAACGTGTCGGATTTGTTGATCGAAAATATACCTACTACCTGTGCACTATGTTCCCCTGGTCGGATCACTTCAGCGTGTGCGCGTGCACCGAACAAAAGTGAGAGTGCATCCACGATGATCGATTTACCGCTTCCAGTTTCGCCTGTCAAGAGGTTCAAGCCTGAGCCAAAACGTAATCGAAGCTGGCTTGCTATCACGAAATTGTTGATATGAAGTTCCTGAAGCATAAAAAATTACATACCTTCGAGTGCCCAACGGAGCAACTGTTTTGTGTGATGGGTCGGCTGGCGTTGACAGATACAGTTACTCATTCTAGTTCCAACGACCCCATTATATGTGGTAGATTTCTTCTTAGCTGCTAACCTGCAACGGCAATGGGTATATAGTTGACCAGGTGTAATGGTATGACAGGTTGTGTCTGTTCCGAGTCAACTTACACCAAAACTGACTGCCGGTTTTTAGTGTCAGGCTTATGGCGAATGGAGCCGTCATTTCTCGAGAACTTTCCCGCGAATCTTTGCCAATATTTGTGACACACGGTTGCACAGGGTTTTTGTTTAGCTGCCGTTACCTATTGCGAGTTAGCTGGAAGGTGGCTTAGCTAGCCGACTAATCGTGAAAGACTGTTATTAGGGAGGTCTCTTGATCGCATATCTTTTTCCAGCATTTCTAATCCAAGTTGCCGATACCAAGGAAACTGTCGAGTCTATGGAACTGGCACCAGATGTTTTGGGTCAAGATTCATTGCTCGGCTTGCTCGGGGATGCCGGTTTAGTCGCGCAACTTGTTTTCGTAGCACTAATTTTGTTCTCTGTGTTTTCTTGGGCGGTAGCTTGGTCAAAATATAAGCTACTAGGCCACAACACACGCAACAACACCTCCTTTTTGAATGCTTTTCGAGGCGCCAAGCAGTTGGCCGAGCTCAATACGGCAGGAGAATTCTTGCGCCCTGCATCATTGGTGGCAGTCTTTGAAGCCGGTTACAAGGAGGTTGCACGTCAAGTAAACAAGTACGGCAAACTCACGAATGCAGGGGCTCTTGAACGGAGTCTACAGCTCAGTGCTTCGGAAGAGACATCACGGCTACGTCAAAACGTAGGGTGGCTTGCAACCACAGCGTCTGCAACGCCTTTCATAGGCTTGCTTGGAACTGTTTGGGGCATCCTCCAGGCATTCCAAGGACTTGGACAGACGGGAGGGGCAACGTTGCGAGCAGTTGCGCCTGGTATTGCAGAAGCTCTGATAGCTACTATGTTCGGCTTGTTTGCTGCCATTCCGGCACTCATTTTCTACAACTACTTCTCAAACCGTATTCGGGAGATGGTAGCCGAAATGGAAAACTTTTCTATTGAATTTTTCGACCTAGCCGAGCGCAACTATGGAGAGAATCATGGCATTCAGGACCCAAAACACCAATGACGAATCGATGGCCGATATCAATGTCACACCTTTTGTTGACGTAGTGCTGGTGTTGTTGATCATATTTATGATCACGGCTGGCGTGGTTGAATTTGGACTTGACATTGAGGTGCCACGCACTCGAGAGGTTTCGAGTAGTAGTCAAGACTACGACTTTGTCAATATCACTGGGAGTGGTGAGGTGTATTTCAACACTGACCCCATCAGCATCTATGATATTGTTCCCCAAATCCGGAAAAAAGTGGGAGATGATGCGTCGGTTTACGTCCGCGCACATCGCAGCACGCCTTGGGAGGTAATTGCCCAGGTGGTGGCAGAGTGTGGTGCAGGTGGAGTGGCTGTCAATATGATCACCAAACCACTCGAACGGATGCCGTGAAAAAATGGATCATCGGGTTTCAGTGGTGCATTCTGAGCGATTAGGACATCCAGTGTTAGTGTCAATTGTTTGTCATGTAGTACTGTTTTCAGGCAGTTTTTTATGGGCGGCTTGGCACACTCCGATTTCATTGGGTGATCCCGATGGTGTCATAGCCGGAGCAGTGCCGGTAACGCCGCTAACGGGAGTTCCTATCGCTGGCTCCAGGGCACGTGCCAACCCTGTTGCAAACCCCGTGCAGCACGACGTTCCTGACGACCCTCGCAAAGCAAAACCGGAGCCACCAAAGCCACCTCCTTCCGAAGATGTTGAAGTCGTTGAAGTTGAGAAGCAACGCAAGAAAAATTACCCTAGTCGCCGGGCAGCGCGTAAACGACCTGAGCCGAAGCCCAACCAGATTGCTTCAACTAGTGGCGCTCGTGCCAGTAGTCCTCTGTTTACCGGAGTGCCAGGAACCGGTGCAGGTGTGGGTTTCGGTCGTGGGAGTCCATTTGGTGCTCAATTTGGATGGTATGGAGAGGCATTGCAACGCCGTGTTGCTGAGGAGTGGCGACGCACATTGGGTCAAACAGGAGGAAATACTAGAAAGCCGACGGTGGTGTCATTTCGGATTGCTCGCAGTGGTCGCGTTGACCAGGTTCAAATTGCGCAATCAAGTGCTAATCGATCATTTGACTATTCTTGCTTCCGGGCGGTCCTCAATGTCAACCCATTACAGCCTCTACCTGCGGCAATGAGACGGAGCAAAATTACCGTCGAAATTTGGTTTCGCATGCAATGATAATCAATATCAGGCGTTTTTTCGGATTGTCGATTTGTGTTGGAATTATTAGGAATGCTGATTCGATTAAGGATCACACAGCTATTTTGATACTGAATACTCAGTGATTAATGCAAGACTATGTACCCTGAGGAGGTGACTGAACGAATGGACCAGAATCGATCACGTGTGCATGTTCTCGGTGGAGCTATCAGCCTTGCCGTCGCGTTGATTCACCTCATCTTAATGGCGCCAAAAGCTGTTGGGCAACAGGCAGATTTGCGCATTGAAATTCAGGAATCTGTGCAATCACCGCGTATTGCCGTGCCCAATCTTAGTGGCCCCATTTCGATTGCTGATGAGGTTGATATATTTAACGACACACTGTGGAATGACCTAGAAGCTTCTGCCAGGTTTGAGATGGTGTCCAAGAGCTTCTATCCACGGACTACTCCCAGACAACCAGAAGATTTTCAGAGTAGTGAGAATATGCCCGATGATCCTGGTGCGCGCGGTTTTTGGCTTCAGGGGTGGGCTGAGCCACCTGTCGTTACGCGGTATCTATCTTTCGGTTCTCTGGAAGCAGGTGATGATCGCCTTGTTCTATCCGGTTTTCTTTACGATGTAGTTCAGTCACGAGAAACAGCCCATGTTTTTGGAAAGCGCTATTTTGCACCTCGTAGCGATGAAGGTGCTCGACAGCTTGCCCATCTTTTCTCATTAGATATACTGCAAAATCTTGGTCTTGGTAAAGGATTGGCTGGCTCAAAAATTTACTTTGTTTCGAACCGCACGGGTGATCAAGAGATATGGTCTATGGACTACGATGGTCGAAACCAGAAAGCAACAACCAATTATAAGAATCTCACTCTAACACCAGCGGTCTCACCTGATGGTTCGAAGCTCGCTTTCACGAGTTACTTCATGGGCAATCCGCGCATTTTCATTCACTCACTTGAGACGAATCGCCGCTTGACCTTCTATAACCAAGAGGCCTCGATGAACGCTACTCCTGTCTTTACACCTGACGGACAAAAGATTATTTACGCATCTTCCGCAACGGGCAGCTCACAGATCTACATGGCCGATCTAGATGGAAGGAATCTTCGTAGAGTCTCGTATTCTCGATCGATTGATATTGATCCAGTTGTCAATCCTAAAACCGGCACTCAGATTGCATTTGTCTCAGGCCGTTCCGGGTTGCCTCAGATTTACCTCATGGATATAGATGGGGCGAATACTCGCAAATTGTCACCTGGAGGTGGGGACGCAGTTCAGCCGAGCTGGGACCCACAAGGCGAAAATATAGCTTTTGCCTGGACGCGTGGATTCGAACCCGGAAATTACAACATATTCGTTATAAATGTAGCTACAGGAAAGCTGGTACAGTTGACCTATGGAGCGGGAAGAAATGAGCATCCGTGGTTCTCGCCTAGCGGCACACATATCGTATTTGTGTCCAATCGTTCCGGTGGTTCTCAAATTTGGAGTATGCGTGCGGATGGAACCCATTTGAGAAAATTGACACGAAAAGGCAAAAACATGCAGCCGGTTTGGAGCGAGTGATATTTAGGACAGAAGTAAGGCGAAGTTGTTTTCTGTAAAGTTTTTTTACCGTTTGTCCTGTAATACTCTTATACTTAATGGATTCGATCCAGGTAACCTGAGGAGGCTAAAAGAGAGATGTTTAGCAAGCGAAACCTTACGTACATATTGCTGGGCTTTTTGTGTGTCCAGTTGCTAGTGGTAGTTGGCTGTAAAAAACCGCCACCGCCGCCTCCACCGCCGCCACCGGAGGAGCCACCACCACCACCACCACCGAACCCGAGCGTTTCATTGTCAGCCGAACCGAGTTCGATTGAACGCGGCAAGTCGGCTACCTTGAAATGGTCCTCGCAGAATGCCACCAGTGCTTCCTTGAATAAGGGTATTGGTGCAGTGCCGGTTTCAGGTTCACGGGAAGTGTTTCCAACACAGTCGACGACCTATCAAATTACGGTCAAAGGTGCTGGAGGGGAAGCCAATGCTAGCGCGAGGGTAACTGTGCGCGTCCCGCCGCCGCCACCACCACCGCCACCACCACCGGATCCGAGTAAGGTGTTATCGCAGTCGGTGAGCGATGTCTACTTCGATTATGACAAGAGTGATATTGGTTCTGGCGCAGAGGCGACTTTGCGCAAAAATAGTGGAGCATTGAAGAATTTCTTCAGCAAGTTCCCTGATGTTCGGGTAGTGGTCGAGGGCCATTGTGACGAGCGTGGAACCAATGAGTACAATCTAGCTCTTGGAGATCGCCGGGCTACGGCGAGTCGTGATTTTCTTGTGGGATTAGGCGTGCCTGCTAGCAAGTTGACCACGATCACCTATGGCGAAGAGCGCTCGGTATGTTCCTCGGCGGAGGAGAGTTGCTGGCGGAAAAATCGCCGAGCTCACTTCTCGTCACGGTAATACTGACGCTTAACTTAGATTACGGGGCGCTGGAATGGGGACATTCTGGGCGCCCCGATTTCGTTTCGGAGTTCGCATCGAGTGTATTGCGCTAGTAGATCCATTTCAACGTAAGAGTAACGTGTGGGAAAATCTTTTCGTATCATGTTCAAGGCGAACATTACGCACCTTAATGGGACAAGGAGATCCAGTTTGAGAGTTGTCAAATCTAGCGGACAAGTATTGACTTTATGGACAGTGTTACTACTTATGGCGATGGGATTTGTCGCCAATGTTCCACTACACGCTCAGAAAAAAGAAATTATTCAGTTGCAACGGGACATGGCCATTCTGCAGGAGCAAGTACGTGAAACCACTCGTCAAATTAGTCAGATGAGTGAACGTATAGCGGTCCAGCACAATCTGATGCAGCAAAATCTTGACACATCTGGCAAATTGCATCAAGCCGTGGCCGTGATCGAGCGTAGTCTGGCTAAACAAACTGATGCGGTCATTACTCCTGTCACGACGATCAGCACACGTGTAGATTCATTAACCAACAGATTTAGCGCTGTCCGCGAAGCCGTTGATGAAATGAATTCTCGTTTGGGTAAGGTGCAACAACAGGTAGAAGATATTAAAAATCAAGTATCCACTCTGCCGCCACCGGTCATGGAGGATGGGACGGGCGCGGCAACAGGAGGTGGTACTTCTTCAGAGACCCTTTTCAATAGCGCACTGAGTGACTATCATCGTGGGACGTTTGAATCTGCTGAACCACAGTTCGAAGATTATTTGCGAATGTTTCCTCGGACTGTACTAGCATCTGAAGCGCAGTACTATTTGGGCGACATCTCCTATCAGCAGGAAAAATTTGAGGAAGCTGTGAAACGCTTTGATCAGGTGCTAGAAGAATATCCAGGTGGTCGGATTTCTGCTGATGCTCAATTTAAAAAAGGCATGGCACTTTTAAAACTACAACGAGGACCCGCTGCCCGTAAGGAGTTCCATAATGTCATTGAGAGGTTTCCGAACAGCAACGTTGCACCGGTTGCTGAGGCCCAGATAGAGCGCATCGGCGACAGTACTCCCTGACCAAGTTTTAGGCTTTAGGTCCAGGTTCTTCAAAGTGATTAGCAATTAGTCGCATGTGAGTTAGCCCCGTAAACCCTGACAAAGCCGGAGGTTTTTATCACTGGATGGGTGAGTATTCTGTAGCGTTGAGAAATGTATAGCTAATTTCTTTAACCAATCTCCCATTTCTAATCGAGTTCTTGAATGCATCTTGCCATACCGGGTCTGCCAAAAAGGCTTCCCATGACTTTTTACGGGCTGCAGGATTTGGATAACTCAGGATGTAGATCAACGTATTTTCCGATTTTGGCATTTCGGTTGGAGTCCAGTAACCAATCAGATGCATGCCGTGTTTGACGAATAAGCTGTTTGTGTGGTTTTTGAAACGGTCGTGTAAGTCGTCTAGTTTTCCAGAGTGTGTAGTATAGGTGCGCATTTCGAATATCCTATGGCTACCTGCAAGGGCTGTATGCGAGCTCAAAAAGAGTTCAGCCAGCAGGAGGAGAGTGATACCGCATACAAATGAGAAGGTTAACTTATTTTGAGTTGTCATTATCGGAACCAGACTTTCTTCTTATATTCCCAGAACTCAGTAATTTTAAAGTGCTACCACTAAAGGTGTAACACATTTTACTGAGTGTCAAAATACAAAAAACCAGCGATTGTAATGCCGTCACAATCGAAATTTAATATTTTTGTAATGGTAAAATATACCTCTCGCTAGTTGTGAGGGTTGGTTGCACTGTTTTACCCCCGTGAGCGAATTGTTTTGCTCTTCCGCAGCGCAGCGAGTCTCGCCCAGTTCTAACAAAGGCTAGTACATGTTTTCTTTTTTTCATTTTTTGATTCGGTATCTGTATATAGCTGCCGTCGTTTTTACCTTAGGTTCTGCTCTCGGACAACGTTCGTCTTCTCTCTCGGGCACGATCTTTGACCCAGATGGGGCAGCGATTAGTGGTGTGGAGTTGCAATTAAGCAATACTTCTACAGGCGAAGAATTCGTTACATCGAGTAATGAGACTGGAACCTATGTTTTCCCCGTACTACCTAATGGAGCCTACGGTTTGGTTGCCAGAGCTGAGGGCTTTAAAACCTACAGTCGGCCCAGTCTAGAGATATCGACAGGGCAATCATCTCGTGCCGATTTCCATATGGAATTGGGTGTTTTCACGGAAGTTGTCACTGTTCATGGCGATGTACCGCAACTGCGAACAGAGGACTCTGCAGTCAGTGCAACCATTCGTAACGAAACGATTGCGAACATGCCATTGATCGACCGTCGTGTGGCCCAACTTGTTCGACTCAACGGTTTCATGGTTCAAAATGGAACCGCCTCGAATTTTACTATGGCGGGTGGACGTGGTTTCAATGCAATGTGGACCCTTGATGGTGGGATAGTTCAAAACGTTACGCTAGGCACATCTGAATTGATGTTCGATCCTCCTATAGAAGCGATGGAGGAGTTCACGGTTGATGTTTCTAACTACAAGGCTGAGATGGGCCGTTCTGGAGGGGGTGTGGTTCGGATGACAACTCGTGGAGGGAGTAACCAACTGCACGGTTCTCTTTATGAATTTGTCCGCAACGATGCGTTTGATGCGCGCAATTTTTTTGCGGCTGACAAGCCAACCCTGAGACGTAATCAGTTCGGTATTTCAGTCGGTGGCCCTATCAAGCGTAACAGGACACATTTTTTTCTCAACATGGAAGCTCAGCGCCAAGACCGAGAACAGACTCGAATTCTCAATGTTCCTGAGGCGGCTGAGGTTGGGGGACAATTTTCCAAAACAATTCTCGATCCTGCAACTTTCATTGGTGCTGAGCGTTCGACCGGAACACCCTTTCCAAACAGCATAATCCCAGCAAGTCGGTTCGATTCGGTTGGTACGCAGTTATCGATGCTCTATCCCTTACCAAATGTGCCTGGTGCGAAGTCCCGACGTCTCAACTATCGCACCAATCAACCCATTAGCAACGACATGCTTCATTTGGTATCAAGAATAGATCACGTTGTCGGCAACAATGATCGTATTCTTGGTCGATTTATTGCGCGGGACGATCTCGAGATTGACTCTCCGGTCTTCACTGTTTCTGGTGTTGATTCATTTCACCGCACACTCGACGGCAGTTATTTCAATTCATCCCTAACATGGTTTCACAACTTCAGCTCCAAGATAATCATGGAGACGCGTTTCACATGGGTGCGTAGAAAGTTTATTCGGCGATCTGGAGGAGCAGATCAGGGATGGCCTGAAAAACTTGGTCTACAAGGCGTCAATAAACGCTTTTTCCCACGAGTGAGAGTTACAGGGTTGACGCAGCTTGGTGAGAATGTTCACGAACGTCGACAAGAGCCGATACGCACTAATATGTGGGTGCAGCATTTTACACAGAGAAAATCTAATCACACACTCAAATATGGTTATGAGTTCCGTATGGGTTCAAATGATGATGTTTTTCTTGGTTCTGGTGGTGGCAGGTTTGTCTTTAACCCCAACGCTACTGGGGATGCTCTTGCCAGTCTTATTCTTGGGCATACAGTTAGTGGTTCCAGAGAGGAGTCACTAGTGATTCGCAGTCGAGCAAATTCCTACGCTGCCTTTTTCCAAGATGACTGGAAAGTAAGCCCAAATCTGACACTTAATTTAGGTTTACGTTGGGATATGGATCAGCCTCGTTGGGAAGAACTCGGCAATCGTCAGAATTCGTTTAGCCGTACTGCACTGAATCCGGTTTGCGATTGCCCCGGACTAGTGACGTTTTCTGGCCGTAATGGGCTTAGCAAGTATGCGCACAACTTTGACAAGAATAACTTCGGGCCTCGCGTTGGGTTTTCTTGGCGGCTTGACGAAAAGACCGTTATTCGTGGTGGTGGTGCAGTTCTTTATGCTGGCGAATACGACCAAGCAACACCTCGGGTCGCATTCTTGGGTTTTGGAGCTGTAGGGCAGTTTTCTTCTCCCGACGGTGGCATTACTCCGGCCTTCCGCCTGCAAGATGGGTTACCCTACATCCCCGAACCCATAGAAGCTGATTTAATTGATGGGTTTGGAGCCATCCCCGTCGGCGGCGGGGCAACTACGCGGGTAGACTTTTTTGAGCCAAATAATCGCGGTACTCCCTATTTATGGAGTGCTAACTTCAATATCCAAAGACAGTTACCAGGTGACATACTTTTTGAAGTTGGGTATATTGCAACGCTTGGCCACAAACTTGCTAATCCTGGTTTCAGAAACATTAATGTTGTTCCATTAGAGACCTTAGCTGCGAAAAACGGTAACGTTACTCAGCAAGATCGGTTGTTCCCACAGTTTGGTGATGTTCGTGTTGCAGCTGCTGCCATAGGCAACTCGAATTATCATGGTGTCAATTTTAAATTGCACAAGCGTTTTTCTTCCGGATTTCACTTCCGTCTAAATTACACCTGGTCCAAGTTGATTGATGATGTTGAAGCCCGCTCCGAATTGGGCGGCAACTTTGGAAACAGCGCTTTTTCGAATTTCTTTGATCGTGCCTCAGACCGAGGTCTGAGTGGCAACCACATTGCACATCGCTTTATTTGGAGTTCGGTTTACGAGATACCTTTCCAGTTCAATTATGGTTTATTGGATCAATTTTTTGGCGGTTGGTCGGTCGGGCTGATTGCCGAATTTCGTAGCGGTTCACCCTTTGGAATAGTGGAAAATAACGCTGCTGGAGTTGTTCGATTTGCACCTGTTGTTCGCTCTGATGCAATCGCTCCGTACTCGTCCAACTCTACCTGGAGGGATGATGTTTTAGGGACGAGCTTCTTCGATGCAACGGCTTTCACACGACCCGTACGCGGACAATTTGGCAATCTTGGTCGGACGGTTGCCATTGGACCTGCCGCAGCCATGGTTGATCTATCTCTCCTTAAGAATTTTTCTTTTTCGGAGGGGCATCGATTGCAATTCCGAATCGAAATTTTGAATATGCCGAACCATCCTAACTTTAATCTTCCGGAGCAACGTCGAGGCCGAGGCAACTTTGGGCGAATCAGTAGTCTTATCCCTGGTAATCAGGCGCGCATCATCCAGTTTGGATTGCATTACAAGTTCTAACAGGTGTCATCGATCAAGCAGCTCGATGGTGATGATAACCCAAAGTGTCAGTTATGGTTTCCGAAGAATAGAATAGAATCCTTCTGCTTTTAGCTTGCGTCGGTATTCCTTTGCAGTATCAGTTGTGTCAAATGGCCCTACTAAGACACGTATCCACCCGTCGCCACTTTGGCTAAATAGAGATGTGGGGTATCCTTTTGCGCTGAGTTTATCTGCCAGTAGTTGAGCGTCAGATTGAACTCGAAGCGCAGCAACTTGAAGGTGAATCGAATGTGCAATCGTAGTCGCACCATTTACGGAAGCGATCTCCCTAAGTGATGTACCAGGACCAGAGGAAGGTAGAGCAGACTCTCTTCCTGTAGAAGATGTGTGGCCGTTTTCTGTGATGGTCCGCGTTTTCTCACCTCGGGTTGAGGGTATTTCATTGTTTGGAGTTGTTGTTTCCAGTTTGTTGTCAAATGTTGGGTCAGCTTTTAGCAAAGTGTCGGGTACAACAACGCTTTCAGGAGATGCCTTGATGAGATTCTTAGTTGAGGTGGTCAGATCGCGGTCTAGATTTGCTCGGTCATAGCCCGTGGAGTACCCGAGAAAGAAAAACACACCAAGAGAAAGTATCACTAGGAAAAGGATGCTAAAGATCTGCTTGTTTCCAAGGACAAGTTCGAATCCGTGGTCCTGTTCGAGCATGCATTCTTATTTTAGCTATACACCTGCAACCGCAGTATTGACTTTACTGCCAACCAGGCGAAAATCTTTTACCCATCCGGTTCCAGAGATTTATCTAGGGCGTCGCCATTTTTGACACTCAAGTTTTCTGACCAAGATGCTAGGCCTCGAAATAAGTCGACAGGAAGTGGAAAGACTACTGTCGTATTTTTTTCAGCTCCGATTTCTGTCAATGTTTGCAAGTATCGCAATGTTACAGAAGTGGGTTGACTGGCAAGTTCCTTAGCTGCTTCGGTTAATTTTCTGGCAGCCTGCATTTCACCTTCTGCATGAATGATCTTTGCTCGACGTTCGCGCTCTGCTTCAGCTTGCCGTGCAATGGCACGGATCATTTGTTCGGGTAAGTCAACGTGTTTTACTTCGACTGCCTGGATTTTGATACCCCACGGTTCAGTTTGGGTGTCAAGAATTGATTGTAAACGGGCGTTAAGACGTTCTCGTTCACTTAGAAGCTCGTCTAGATCAGCCTCACCCAATACCGAGCGTAATCGCGTTTGTGCTAGTTGAGAGGTCGCGTGTACAAAGTGCGCCACCTCCACAATTGCTTTCAGTGGATCGACGACCCTAAAGAAGACGACTGCACTTACCTTCACCGTTACATTGTCTTTGGTGACCACATCTTGAGAAGGAACCTCGAGAGTCTCAACTCTTAATGACACTCTTACAATTCGGTCAATTGGAGCAAAAATTAAAACTAATCCTGGGCCTTTCGGTTTAGGTAATAATCTCCCTAAGCGAAAAATTACACCACGTTCGTACTCCGGTAGAATTTTGATGCAGTTAACGATGTATAGAAATACTATAAAAAATACAACCCAGCTTAGATCAAATATCATGACTTCTCCTTAGTGTTACACGGTTTCTCTCGGTGAGTCGTTAGCATCATTGCTGCGATCTGTTTTATCAGTTGGTTCGACCGTTAATCTAAGACCATGTACACGCGTAATCTTCACTTCTTTTCCTTCTGGAATTGAGTCGCCAGAATAAGCGGTCCACCACTGACCACGACAGAAAACCTGTCCGTCGGGGTTAATATCTGTTTTGGTTAATCCAATTTCTCCTACCATCGATTCTATCCCAGTTGCTGTCTTTAAGCGAAATGACTGGATCGTTAAGCGCAGCAAGAAAATACTGATCAGAGAAAAAGGTAAAGTAACAGCGATTGCTGTTCCCCAATCAATTGATAACTCAGGAACGTCGGTGTTCACCAAAAGAACTGCCCCGAGCACCATTGAGATTGTGCCACCGACAGCAAGAATTCCACCAGTTGTCATCGTAGCTTCAAGCGCAAAACAAGCAAACCCAAGCACAAGGAGTGCTGCACCTGCCCAATTTATTGGAAGCATCGTGAGAGACATTAGCCCTAGGATGACCAAAATGGCACCCAGTACCCCTGGTGCGATAAGACCGGGATGTGTAAACTCCACGTAAACTCCCAGAATGCCTATGGCAAGCATAATGAAGGCTAATTTTGGATCGATTAATGGAAGTAGGACTTTCTGTCTTCTAGTCATTTCGTAGGGGATAATCGTAGCATTCGCGAGCTTCAGTATCTGTTCCTCTTTATTGAAGCGCTGGATAGTTCTACCATCCAGCAGTTTCAGTAGTGCGGGAACATTGTCGGCAACAATATCGACCAGGTTTGACTCAAGTGCTTCCCTATCGGTGAAAGCTCTACTTTCGATCACGGCTTGCTGGGCTAGCTTGGAATTACGTCCTCGTTTCGCGGTTACTGCACGTACTGCAGCTGCAGTGTCATTCTCGACTTTCTGATTCATTACTTCATCCATCTTGCCGCCACCCATCAGGACAGGGTGTGCTGCACCGGTATTGGTTCCTGGTGCCATAGAAGCTACATCGCCGGCCATCAAAATCATGAACCCCGCTGAGGCAGCACGACCTCCACTGGGGCCGACATATGTGACCACCGGAATTGGTGAGTGTAGTATTGCTTGGACTATCTTTTGGGTAGCATCAAGTAGACCACCAGGAGTGTCAAGACGAATAACAACAATTACTGCTTTTTTGGTTTGTGCCTGACTAAGAGCCTCAGTAACAATTTCGGCAGTTAGAGGGTGAATGACGTGGTTAATGTCAACTTGAAGGGCTCGTACGGTTTGTGCACTCGAACTCCCTGTTATTGTCACTGCAATCAGGAGTCCGCAGCATATCCACGAGCCTAAACGGCTAAATCGCATGGGTTCTAGTCGGGATTTTAGCACACGACTAGGTCGATATTGAGCCCAATATCATTACACTGGAGTTGTTTACAATTGACATTTTGGCTTTCAAGTGAACATCTTGCATCGCAGACAGTGTCAACGGAACTACAATGGTTAATTCCCGTTATGAAACTTACTGGTGTTTTCGCTGCACTTCCCACGTCTTTCGACTACCTAGGTGATGTTTACCAAGCTAAAATCACCCAGAATGTCGGTCGGTGGAATCGGGCTGACTTGGCTGGTTATCTTGTTGCCGGTCGCACTGGGGAAGGGGCGCTACTCAATATAGAAGAAAAACTAATGGTTTGGGAGCTAACTGCACAAGAAGCGAAAACGGGTGCAGTACTCCTCGCCGGCATTAGCTCACAAGGTGTACAAGAAACGCTCGAACTCATCAAACAAGCTGAGAAGATTGGCTATCACTTCGCGGTGGTTTCGCCACTTTCAATGGAAAATTTTACGCCTGACCGAATCAGTCTCTATTATCGCTCCGTGGCCGACCAAGCGAGTCTTCCTATCGTGATCGACAATCTGTCTGCTGGCAATCCTATGCATGTTCCTATGACGGTAATGACCGCCTTGGGAGAGCATCCCAATATTGTTGCTGTTGTTGATGGGTTTACCGAAGGCCAGAGCGATCTCGCTCTCCTGGGCGCTCTCGCCAAGGATTTCACTGTGCTTGTTGGTGACTCACCCAGCCCAGTTCCGTGGCTAACGGCTGGTTCCCCAGGAATAATTAGTGGGTTTGCTGCAATGGCTCCATTCTTTTTTTTAAATCTTGCCGAGGCGGTTAAAACTAGAGAATACAATGCTGCTCAGGATCTTGAGAGACACGCTCAAAAACTGGTTTCCTTATTGCTGCATCACTATGGAATTCCGGGGCTTAAGTACGCCCTTGATCTCAATGGTTACTACGGCGGATTAGCTCGTTTACCTCTTTCGCCGCTAACGTCGAAAGCAAAGCAAGAGATCGAAACTGCAATTTATGGAATACGCAGTTAGAGTTGATGGAGCACGATTTCTAGAGCTAAAATTAGCACCGTCAGAGATTCGCGTCGAGAGTTAAGTCCCTATAGTGCGCTAAACTCCAGGGCCTGATTCTCCGATTTCCGGTACGGCATTGCGAAACTGCTCAAAGTTTTCCTGGAAGCGGCTAGCAAGATCAATCGTAGCTTCATCATAAGCGACTCGGTCTTTCCACAAACTTCGTGCCGAGAGTTTTTCAGTCGGAACACCTGGGCACGTTCTGGGTACTGCAATACCGAAGACCGGATGCGGCTCGAAGTCGACACTGTCTAAATCGTCGTCCAGTGCCGCTGTCAACATAGCTCGAGTGTGGGACAATTCCATACGCGAACCTACGCCGTATGGTCCTCCCACCCAACCTGTATTAACTAGCCAGCACTTGGCCTTGTAGCGACGTAACTTGTCGCCTAACATTCTGGCGTAAATAGCGGGATTGCGGGGTAGAAATGGGGCACCGAAGCAGGCACTAAACGTTGCTGTCGGTTCATTGCTGAGTCCACGCTCTGTGCCTGCAACCTTAGCTGTATAGCCGCTCATAAAATGGTACATGGCTTGCCCAGGAGTGAGCCTTGCGATGGGTGGCAGCACTCCGAACGCATCAGCAGTCAGGAAGATGACGTGTGTCGGGTGCTTTCCTATTCCAGAAACCACTGCATTGTCGATGAATTCTACTGGATAGGCAGCGCGTGTATTTTCGGTAATGCTGCCGTCATCAAACATAATTTGGCGAGCGTCATCAGTAACGACATTTTCAACGACTGCACCGAATCGAATTGCATTCCAGATTTGCGGTTCATTTTTTTGGGAAAGACGAATACACTTGGCATAACAACCCCCCTCGAAATTGAAAATACCGCTGTCACTCCAGCCATGCTCGTCATCACCAATTAAACGACGTTTTGGGTCAGTTGATAAAGTTGTCTTGCCTGTTCCTGAGAGCCCGAAGAACAAAGCCGTCTGTCCGTCACTTGCTGAGTTTGAAGAACAGTGCATGGGCAAGACCCCGTTTTCCGGTAGTAGGTAATTGAGCACGCTAAAAATTGACTTCTTCATCTCACCTGCATATCGAGTACCCCCTATAATGACCATCTTGCGGCTGAAATTAACAATGATAAAGGCCTCGGATTGCGTACCATCAGTAGTGGGATCAGCCGTACAGCCAGGTGCGTACAATACAGTAAAGTCTGGAGTGTGTTTAGAAGTCGAGTTTAGTTTTGCCCGTACGAAAAGATGTCGCGCAAAAAGACTATGCCAGGCTAATTCATTGATTATTCGAATCGGTAACCGGTAGTTCTCATCAGTACCTCCGAAGCAATCTTGCACAAAGACATCTTTGTCTTTTAGATAAGAAAGTAGTTTTTGGTGTAGTATCTCGAAATGTTGAACGGAAATTGGCTGATTAACCTTACTCCAATCCACTGTCGATTCGGTTATCTCATCGCTAACAATATAGCGGTCGAGTGGAGAACGTCCAGTGTATTGACCAGTTTTTGCTACTAGTGCTCCATTAGATGCCAAATGGCTTTCTCTTCGATTTAAGGATTGTTCTATTAATTCCGTTTGGTTAAGGTTCCAGTAGACATTGGACACCTCTTGGAGTCCATGCTTCGACAGGTCATATTTACTGGAGCAGTGCCCTAGATTAGTCATAGAATTTCTCAATACAACTTAAATTTTTGTACGGTATTTGGTTTCAAGTAGCGAGAACTTCTCCTCAATGGAAAGTTTTGAAATTTGGGAAGTTTTCTGGTCTTGACTTGCTCTGTCTGGCCCAAAGGACCGTGTTGAATTCCGGCGCTCCTGTCTCGGTCGTCTTTTCCCCTTGTTCGAACGATCAGACCCACCACGACCATCTCGCCGACGTGGCAATTTGCCATTCCGTCTACTAACGGCTGCGTCGTGATCAAGTGTGGTTAAAGAGATCCGACTAGAATCGTTGTCGACTGCAAGAACACGTACAGGCAAATGATCTCCACTTTTAAGAGAAATTTTCCCATCCTTTCGAAATTGGTCAGCGATCTGTGAAATATGAACTAGACCTTCTTGGTCCGCACCTATGTCGACAAACAAACCAAAATCAGTGATATCGGTGACCAAGCCTGAAGTTTCTAGCCCGGGTTTCAATTTTTCAAGCGGAAGTAGTTTTATCTCTGATCGTTGGACTTCGAATTTGTCGCGCGGGTCTCGCTTAGGGTTTTCTATATCTCGGATGATAGCTTCGAGAATTGCGCGAGGTGTTTGCACTGTTTCAAATTTCTTCAGATCTACTGATGAAAGGGTTTCTGGCTTTCCGAGTGCCTCCTCCATGGAGATATTAGCAGCGGAGATGATTTTTTCAACTGTGGGGTACCAATTTGGGTGAACGCCTGTCGCATCTAGTAAGTTTTCACCCCCATTAATTCGTACAAATCCGACCAGTTGGTTGTAGAGACGGGCATTCATCCCCGGTACTTCTTTCAGCTGCTCTCTTGAAGAAAACCCTCCCCTTTTGTTGCGATACTCGACAATCCGTTTTGCTAATCGTTCTGTAGCGCCTGGAAGTTTCTCCAGTAACTCCTGTGAGGCGTGGTTTAGATCTACTCCGACTTCGTTTACACAGGCTTCAACGGTTTGATTAAGTTCGTTACGCAGTTTATGTGGCTCGATTTCCGTGTGAAATTGGCCTATGCCTAGTAGTCGAGGGTCGAGCTTTACAAGTTCGACCAGTGGATCCTGAAATCTTCGCGCCAAAGAAATTGCGCTACGGACTGCGGGTTCTACATCTGGTAATTCATTGCGTGCTGTTCTTGAAGTTGCATAGATCCAGTTGCCTGTTTCATTGACAGAAGTCCGGATTACGTCCGGTGCGCCAGCCTGGCGTATTGCTTTCCGAATAATTTTTTCGTTCTGTTTGGCGCCAGGTCTTCGTGCAAACACCAATGCTTCGACATTGTGTTCCCGGATCAAATCACCAAGCGATCCGTGCGGTGTTTTCAGTGGAAGATCTGCCTTGTCCTGTGATGGTTCTTGTTTCTTTGGTTCGTTGTCGAAATCAGCCTGTGGCGAGCCAGGCTTCTCTGGATCTGGTGGGTGGTTCTCGCTCGGTACGTTTTCTGAGGTATCTGGATTGTTTTCGGCCTCTGTTGTTTCTACTCCTTCATTGCTCTCCAGAGTGGCTTCTCTCTTCGTGTCCAGGTCTTCTGCCTCAGGTTTTTCTTCTGTTGTCTGAGAATGTGTGTCTGTAGCACTTTCCAGTTTGCCAATCTCTTCTGTTTCGTTATCTACTATCGCAGTTGCGAGCAGATTTCCAGTACCACCTACAACAGCTGCACGCCAACCGCCAGGTTTCCCTATCTCCAGGCCAATTGTTTGTAGTGTGCCCGCAGGTGGTGACAATAAGGTCTTGCGTAAATTTTTTTTGAAAACACGGAGAGCTTCAGTATCGGAACGGTCAGCAAGCCAGTGAGAAACATCATCTCGTAATGGCGTTGCTAAGTAATCATGATAAGCAACGCGAGTTGCATTCTCGAAGTGAGATCGGAACAGGGATGACTGATCCTTTAAGAATTTTTCAAGCATGAAGGACAAAATACGATCTTCTGGAAGTACGAACTCAGATTTCAGAAGGCCTTCACGCATGCCGAATCGTAGTGCCAAGTGTTGCCGCCAGCCAACTTCTGTTACAGGGGACTTGTAATCCTTTAACCAGTCGGTCTTCTTGCGTGATGCATTGTCAGTGCGATGAGATCCTCCATCGTTGATGTGCAATTCCGTGTATTTGATACAAATTTTGCGCAGTTCACCTCTGGTTTCAGAATCGTCTGCCAATCGTCTGGCAACAATGTGAACGGCATTGGTCAATGCAGCTTGGACGTCCGGGATATCCTTGTGGGGATCAACGTATTCGCCTGCAATAATTTCCATATCTGCATTCGCCGGATCTTGATCCCACAGAAGATTAGCAAGTGGCTCAAGTCCCTGTTCCAGAGCTCGATCTGCTGTGGAGGGCCGCCTGTTTCGAAAGGGAAGATAAAGATCTTCAAGAACTTGCCGCTCTGTCGATGCTTCGATTTGTGCTCGTAGTTCTGGTGACAGTTGATTTTTTTGCCCTAATGAGGCCAGAACTGTGATGCGTCTATCTTCGAGATCTAGAAAAGAGTGCAGCAACTGAAGAACTTCATGTAGGTGTTCCGTGTCTAGCCCGGCGGAAATATCTGGACGATAACGCGCCACGTAAGCTGGGAGCAGGCCTGACTCCAATGCAGGTACTAGTTCCAATAGCTCCGCTAACGGCACTTTAGCTTGTTCCGCGATCCTTAAATAGGACGATGTGGGGAGACTCGTTAAGGCTTTCATGGTGTTAGATTTCCAGATAAAAAGTCTCGTGATGTATCATAAACCAAATGGCGGGGAATACAAGAACTCTGCCGAGCTCCGTTTCGGTTTTTCTTTTAGTCTGTTTCTCAATTCTTGCCTTACCGATTTCTGCACAAGTTATAGAGTTTCTTTCGAATGGGCTCAAATATCAAGTTCTTACTCGACAGGGTTTGACTCTGATGTATGCACCTCTACAATTGACTGTGCGTGATTTCGCTGTCCTACAGGTTGCTTTTAGCAATGGTAGTAGTTACAGCTGGTCTATTCAGTCTACTGATTTTTTGTATGAATCTGAAGATGGATATCGCATCCGTGCAGTTTCTGAGGATACGGTTATCGATAATCTTTTTCGTAGTGCTGGCAGGTCGGAAGTGATCAAATTGCAGACTGCATACGAGAAATCACTTTTTGCTAATCAGCTCATTCGTTCCAATAACGGCTACGAACAGCGTCGACAATCTGCACTGGCTGGAGGCGGTAGTCGGGGTATCAAAGCTGCCGCAGCTGCATCGACGATTGCCCTAGTGCGCACTAAGCTGAATTCTGGTGACTCGACAGATGGTGCGATATTCTTTGACAACCAAGGGAAACAAATAGGTTCTGGCAGACTAATCGTGCAGGTTGCAGTAGTGATGGAGGAGTCTGCTGTCCCCGGCCTGACGGCCGAGCCTCATTTAACAGCAGTATTTGAGTTCGTGCTCCACTAGGTGACTTCAGTCGTACGGAGTGTGACTCACGGAATTTTGATGTACCAGTTCACGGAGTGTCCCACATTTTCGAAACCTTCTGATTCATACAGCCTGTTAGCTTCCACATTAGTTGCTAAGCAATCCAGATGTGCGTGTACTCCTCCGAGGGTTTTAAGATGGGCCAGCATCCATCGCAGTGTCTTGCGACCATATCCCTTTTGACGGTATTTCCGAGACACAGCCAAAATGTTGATGAAGGCAAGTTGAGTTTTTGGATCGATTCTCGCAGCAATCACAGAGGCTATTTCTGCTGAGGATTCACCAACAATAACAATCTCATTTTTCAGAGCCTTGTTAACGCGACCTTCCCAGCGGTCACGCCAGTTGGTTCCATTTAAAAGACCAAAACGTTGGTCGACATAGGTCTGCATCGTGACCTTTTCGAAGCCTTCGATCACTATCTTTACAAGTTGTTCGTAGTCTTCCTGGTGTGCAGGTCGAAACGAAAGAGCCATTTATACCTCCAAAGATCTCCTGCAACATGCCACACTGCACGACTGCTTGGCAAGTGCGGCACGCTATTAAACTCTGTCCTGGCGCGTTATGATCGAGAGGAGAGGTTCAGCGATTGTCGCAGCCGATCGGCAGCTCGAGAACCGTTGTCTCTATAGGGAACTGATATGGGATTGTTTGACAACGAACCTTTCTATCGTATTGGCAAGTTGCCACCGTATGTCTTCTCTGTCATTAACGAGATGAAGGCACAAGCTCGTGCTGATGGCAAAGATGTCATCGATCTTGGTATGGGTAACCCTGATGGAGCCACACCGAGTATCGTCGTTAACAAACTTGCCGAGGCTGCACGTAATGAGCGCAACCACCGTTACTCAATGTCGCGCGGTATTCCGCGATTGCGTGACGAAATCACCAAATGTTATGAGACTAACTACGGAGTCAAACTTGACCCGGAAAAAGAGGCGTTGGTTGCTATGGGTGCAAAGGATGCCATCGCACATCTACTTTTTGCGGTTATTGGTCCCGGTGATCCCGTTGTCATTCCTGATCCTTGCTACCCCATCCACCAGTGGGGTGTTGTGATGGCTGAAGGGGAGGCTTGTAACTTGGCGATGCCATCGCCCGAGTCATTTCTTGAACGCCTCGAGGATCTCTATCGCAAGAAGGTGAAGCCACCCAAGATGATTCTCGTATCATTTCCACACAACCCGACTACGCAGTGTGTTGATAAGTCGTTTTTCGAAACACTTGTGTCTATGGCTCATCGGCATGGGACTATGATTGTTCACGATTTTGCTTATGCTGATCTCAGTTTCGAACATGTTCGTCCACCAAGTATTCTTGAAATCCCTGGTGCGAAGGAAGTTGCTGTTGAAATCTTTTCTATGTCAAAGAGCTATAACATGGCAGGTTGGCGCATAGGATTTTGTTTGGGTAACCCGAAGATGATTAGTGCACTGGGTCGCATCAAAAGCTACCTTGATTATGGAGCCTTTCAACCAATTCAAATTGCGTCTATCATTGCTCTACGTGAATGCAAAGAAGAGGCTCGAAAGATCCGTGACGTTTATCGAAAACGACGCGATGTACTAGTCGCTGGTCTTAACCGTGCTGACTGGATGGTCAAACCTCCTCCAGCCACGATGTTTCTGTGGGCTAAAATTCCTGAGAAATACCAGTCGGTTGGCTCGCTGGAGTTTGCAAAAATGCTTCTCCAGGAAGCCCTAGTTGCCGTTTCGCCAGGTATTGGGTTTGGCCCCCACGGTGAAGGCTATATCAGGTTCGCCTTGATCGAAAACGAGCATCGCACACGTCAGGCCGCTCGTGGCATCCGAAAACTCCTGTGTGGATAGGCTGCGCTATTACACTCACGGTGCAGAACCGGTAACATTCAACTACCACGTTGTGCAATAGTAAGCTCATAGGAAAAGCAAAACGCCTTCCGTGGTCAAATATCTCTCCACGTTTGAGGGTTTGCGCCGTCATTCTTTACTGGAGGGAGTCAAGAAGACGGTATGCTGAAGGTCGCGGCAATGGCAACGGTCATGGAGACCGAATACTACTCTCCAGTAGAGAATAAAGAAACTCTTTCGGTAGACGAGGAATTCGTCAACGCCAACCTCAAGAGGGTTTTTCGGCTAATATACCGCGTGGTCGGAAATGTTCCGGACGCACAAGATTTGACTCAGGAGGCTTTCGTTAAAGCACTCAGCCGTCGCTCTCAGCTTCAGGATCCTCGGAAGTCTGCCCAGTGGCTAGGGCGTATTGCTGTAAATACGGCACTCGATTTTGTCCGCCGTCGCAAACGTGTGACATTTGAGGGTCTTGACCGTGCACCAGATGTTTCATCAGAAGAGAGTCCCGAACACGCTGTTTTGCGAGGGGAAAAACGTGCATATATCGAAGCAGGTTTGCGATTGCTTTCTGAACGTGAGCGTGTGGCTTTAATTCTTCGCGACATTGAAGGTCTACCCACTGCAGATGTGGCGGTACAACTTGGTTGTTCGCCAGCTACAGTGCGCTCTCATATAGCCAATGCACGGGTGAAGTTCCGTCGTTATGCCAGGAGAGTGCGATGAGAGTCTTTTTTCTCCGACACCCGAGTGAAGCTGACATGGCTCTTTTCGCTGGAGGTGAAGCTGGGCCTTTCTCGAGATGGCGCATCGAAAATCATTTAACCTACTGTTATTCCTGCCGAGAGGTAGTGGCTGACTTTTTTCACCTGCAAAGTGACATAGGGCAACTTTCCGAGATTCCACAGCTCAACTGGAGTGCGATGAGCCGAGATATCAAAGTCGCTATGCAGCAGGCGACAACATCTTCAGACGAAGTGGCTACATCTGTAGATCACGGTTGGCAAAGTTGGATAGGACGACGACCAGTGTGGGGGCTGAGTGTTGCTGGTGTCGTGATATTCGGTGGATTCATCGTCTTTCAACAGTTACAGAAGGGGACGGGATCCGACACTTTTGTTCCACTTGAGGCGTCAGAGAGGGACTTTATTACACCAGTGGAGACCTCGGAAGAGAAGATGGCAACGGTTCAGGATCGCAGTGCGGCTCTCGAGGTAAAGGGGGAGAGTAAGTTCCGACAAGAAAGAGAACGAGAGGTTTCGTTGTTCCCGGCCGGGTTGCACTACGAAGATGCCGAAGTTGGTGTCGCAGCTGATGGTTCGATGTCGATTCGAACTTTCGATTTCTCCACTGACACGGTGACGATAACACATGTTTACATTCCGTAAGATTGTCGTTGTAATTTTGCTGGTATTGCTGGCAACCGCTGCCTCGCCAGGGGTGAGCTGGGCCGACTCGCCGCAAGTGCGCTTTATGGAGACTGCAGGGGTCTCGGCATCGTTAGTTTCTGTAGATAGTTCGGAGACCGTTATCCAGCCGCGCGGAGGAGTACTGGTTATAGATCTGAGGGCTACCGTGCGGATACGCAACGACGGTACCAGTCCCATCCGCGGTATCAGTCTCGGTGTGTGGGCTGGCGAAACAACTTTGGGAAGTAAAGCTTCAGTTGCAGTTCCTGGTTTGCACATAAAACCGGGTGAGCTATTTCCATTAAGGCTTGCACTGCGGTTGTTACGGCCGCTGCCAGCTCCCAAAGAAAATATCGTTTTGGTGGAAGTCGACGGGCTACTGTTTGACAGCTTCCGTTTTCAGGGTCCGGACAGGCTCGATTCCAAAAGGCGTTTGACGGTATGGACCATGCAAGCGGATCGCGATCGTGGAGCGATGCGTGAGGTGCTAGCTACTGGTGGTCCTGAAAAACTGCGAGAGCAAGTACTGGCCAGGCTCGTTGCTCAACAGCAACGTCCGCGCCTTGAGGCTCGATCGTTGGGTCGCTCGGTTTCCACTTCTGTGCGAAATTTAGCGGAACGTCGCTTGACTCTGGCATTTTCGGATATTCCAGAGTCGCCGGTAGGAGCACTTACGGGATCGGCTTTTGTTGCCGGTCGAACAGCACGTGCTCCCGAGGTTACGGTGGAGAACCGATCTTCGAAAGCAGTTCAATATTTTGAACTGGGTTGGGTAATAGATGACTCACTGGGGCGGCGTTATGCTGCTGGCTCTTTACCAGCACCGAGTTCGCCGATCCGCCTTGCTCCCGGCCAATCTATTGTGACATCGGCCGATCGTAGATTTTCGTTTTGGCCCGTCGACGAAGGTGCAAGTCATAACTTCTTAGTGAAAGGGATCCGTGGATTTATTACTCAGGTCCAGTTTGAAGACGGAAGCCTATGGATTCCGAGTCGCAAAGATCTTCGTCAGGCGAATTTGCTCGAATTGCTTCCTGCGTCCCCTGAAGAGCAACGACTCACCAATCTTTACCGCCGTCGTGGCCTTGACGGACTTATAGAAGAATTGGGCAGATACTGACTCAAAGTTGGATTGGTCACACCTTGGATGAAAGTCAGTGTGTTGTTTGAGGTTGTTGCACGTTGTTGGAGCCCTATCCGCAGAGCATCGATGGCGCTTGTTCGATCCAGCAGTATGTAGTATCGGTGAAGAAGGAGAGAACGATTTGACATCACTACCTGAAGAGGAAGTTATATTGCACTCGCCCCATTACCCTTTCTCTTGTAGCGATTGTTAGGATAGAGCCCCTATGCAAGAAACGGATCGTGTTGCCAGTGGTGCTGATAGTAGAGTCAATACATCTTCTTCCATGAAGCCAACTGAGCCGATAGTTCTTCACGCGAACTCAGAACTGGGATACAAGGAGTTGTTCCTTGTGGTCCTTTTCACTTGTGCATCTTTTGTCGTTGTTGGTATTGCTTGCCTTACGTTTCTGCTTGGGCTGGAAGCCTTATTGGGTTGGGAGGTTAATTTCGAAAAACCCCTGACAGAGGCTTTGATGTTAATTGTGGTTCAGGCCATAGCGTGGTCACTAATCCTAGTTTTCGTTTACTTTCTCGTTACGGCCAAACACGGCATAGAGTTTCGTAGAGTTATTGGCTGGATTCCACTTGCCCAACCACTTTCAGCCGGACTGCTCTATTGTTTGACCGGTGTTGGGTTAGCCTGTTCAGTAGTCGTGATTGCATCAATGATGCCGTTACCAAATCAAAGCTCCCCTTTTGAGGATCTTTTGCGAGACCCATCAGCACTGCTACTAGTCGCAGTGTTCGGTATCACTGTGTTTCCAGCGGTGGAAGAGATTTTGTTTAGGGGTTTCTTCTTCGCAATTGTGGAGCGAATTCACGGAACTTTGGTTGCTATTGTGATCACGAGTACAGTTTTTTCGATTGTGCACGGCCCACAATACGGTTGGCAGTGGCAGAGTCTAACTTTACTGTTCTGTGTTGGTTCGATTTTTGCTGCTGTGCGTGTGAAGACGAAGTCCGTAGTACCGGTAATATTGGTGCATTCCGGATACAACGCAACTTTACTGCTCGGCGCCTTGTTTTCCGGTGGAATGTCAGATAAGTTCTAGATGTTTGACTGCTATTGCCACTGCCAGGGCTATTTAATGTTGGTCTATCACTTCGCGAAACAGTCGGATGTGTTCAGGTGTACTACCACAACAACCACCGACGATATTTACACCAATGTCCAATAAAGCCGGAAGTTCTGAAACCATCTCTTGTGGAGTTTGCTTGTATACGACTTTCATCTTTTCAAGAACTGGCTGACCGGCATTGGGCTGTGCCATGGTAGGTAGCTTGCTGACTTTCCGATAACGTTCTACCGCACGTGCTGCCCAACCAACGTCTATACCTGTGCCGCAGTTGAGCGCAATGATATTCACACCGGCATCTCTCATGAAGGCAGCTCCTTCTTCGGGATTGATGCCCATCATAGTGCGAATTTCTGAGCCGTCGGTGGTCACGTCATAGGCCATTGAGCCGATGACACAAGGTGCGCCCGCTTTTTTGGCGGCTTCGATTCCTATACTCAATTCTTCAAGTGCTGTCTGAGTCTCGATAATAATGGCATCTACGCCGGCGGCAACGAGACTGGTGGCCTGCTCAGCGAAAGCTTCACGCACTTGTTGTTCCGAAACATCGCCGTAGGGCTCCATTAATCCTCCGAAAGGGCCGATATCACCTATGACGAATCCGGATTTTGTTCCGAAAGCCTCCCGTGCGATCTCAACGCCAGCCCTATTGATGGCTTCAACTTCATCCTCGCGGTCGTGCCGTTCAAGCATGATACGGCAACCTCCAAAGGTGTTGGTGATAAGACAGTCACAACCGGCTTCTACGTAGGCTCGCTGAATCTTCAGGAGGCGATCAGGGTGGTCTACATTCCACGCTTCACCGCAGCCACCTGGTTCCAGGCCAGCGTATTGCAGCTGCGTACCCATCGCTCCGTCGCCTAGAAGAACCCGTTTCTGAATCGCCTCTAGTATTTTTTCCGCCATAACTTCACCTTAATTCCGTCCAATGCATGTTCTCTTTTATGATAACGAGACTTTTATTGATGCATGGAGGCGAACTTTAATCAGTTCTGATCAATTACGGTTTGAGTACTTTTAATCACCATTAGGAAGTTGATTATCCACCACCGTGGATATTCTTTTGTTGATCTTTCCAGTAGGGATCACGCAGTACGCGTTTGAGGATCTTTCCTGTTCCTCCCTTGGGTAATTCATCCCGAAACTCAACACTTTTTGGAACCTTGAAGCCGGCCAAGTGGTCTCGCAAGAAGGAGCGAATGTTTTCTTCGGAAATTATTTCCCCGGGTTTCAACACCACAAAGGCTTTGGGAACCTCACCCCACTTCTCATCCGGCACTCCAACCACGGCACTTTCGTAAATAGCTGTGTGAGCGTCGAGGACCTTTTCGATTTCAATGGAGGAAATATTTTCACCGCCACTTATGATGATGTCCTTTTTACGATCGACTATGAGTAAGAAGTTTTCCTCATCCCACACCCCCATATCACCAGTGTGAAGCCAGTTGTCTACAACAGTTCGAGATGTGGCCTCAGGTTCTTGCCAATAGCCATCCATAACAGTGTCACTTCGGAAAAGAATCTCCCCGACACTTTCGAGATCTTTGGGAACGTCAACACCAGAAGGGTCAATTACGCGGGCTTCCACACCAGGGATGGAATGACCTGTCATAGCCTGACGGCGAAGACGCTCCTCTTCGGAAAGATCCCCCATGGTGTTCTTAAGATGTGCCATCGTTGCGATGGGGGACGTTTCGGTCAGGCCGTATCCAGCGAAGACAAGACAGTCAAATTTCTTCTCGAGTTGCGATATCAATTTTTCTGAGGATGCAGCACCGCCGATCATTAGCTCTTTCAGGCTACTTAAATCATATTTCTCAAGATCTGCGAAATGAAGCATTGTTGTAGCCATGGTTGGGACCATCGAGAACGCAGTTACACGCTCTTGCTCGATGAGTCGACAAATATTTTCTGGCTCGAACCGCTTGACAATAATGTGTCTAGCTCCCGAGAAGGTAACGGTATGAGGGTGACCCCATCCGTTGGCATGGAATAAGGGAATGGTGTGCATTTGGCAAACTTCGTCGGCGGCAATATTGGTGGCTCGAGCTCTGAAACCCAGTAGTGAGTAGATGCCATGGAGGTACAATGTCCGGTGTGAAAGCATGACACCCTTTGGAGGACCGGTGCTTCCACTCGTATAGAACAACTCAGCGGCAGATGTCTCGTCATAGTCTGTGAAGTCAACAGGTTGAGGACAAGCCGCAGCCAGCAGTTGTTGGTAGCAATGTGGGTGCACCCACTCAGGAAGTTCACCAGTATCGCTTAGTGCGACCCAAATAAGCTCTGGGTGATCTTCGTGCAAGGACTGACAAAGATCAACAAATTCAGGGTCAAACAGCACGATCTTTGAACCGGAGTGAGTGAGGATGTAGGCCTGTTCCTTAACAGACAATCGTACATTCAGTGGTAATAAGACTCCGTGCGCAATTGGAACACCGTAATAGGCTTCTAATAACTCATGACAGTTAAAGCTGAGAGTAGCAACGCACTCACCACGCTTTAGTCCGAGGTTTTGCAGCGCATTTGCTAAGCGACAGGCGCGGTCATATAGCTCCAGATAAGTGAGTCGACGTTGACCGTCGACAACACCGATCTTTTTGCCGTAGTCCTGAGCGGCACGTAGGAGGAAACGTAACGGAGTTAATGGAAGAATCATTTCAGAGGTAGGAGTTTAAAAAGACCGATTCACTAGTTTGAACTTGATGGCTTCGTGCGTCAAGCATTTTGGGGGATTGGCAGCGAATTGGAATTATAGATTGTATTCCTGTTGTCGCAAATGAAAACTAACAGCCTCAGAGAAATTGGTCACGGAGATATGTGAGCGATTGCTATGATGGTGCTCTCTTTGTTTTCCAACTGTGTTGCTGTTAGTGCGTTATGTTCACTTTCCAAAACGTAGATTTTATAGATATTGATTCACAACTCAGCGAGGAGGAGCAGCTTGTACGTAAATCCGTTCGTCAATTTGTTGATGAAAAAGTTCTACCAATAATTCGAGATTGTTTTCGTGACTCCCGTTGCCCTCTCGAACTGATTCCTCAGATGGCTGAGCTGGGCCTTTTCGGCGCTAGCCTTGAAGGCTACGGCTGTGCTGGTATGAGCGAGATTGAATACGGTCTGGTGATGCAGGAGCTTGAACGTGGCGATAGTGCACTGCGAAGCTTCGTGTCCGTTCAAGGAAACTTGGTGATGTGGCCAATTCATCAGTACGGTACTGATGGTCAGAGAGAGCAGTGGCTTCCAAATCTACAACAAGGTAAGGTGTTAGGCTGTTTCGGACTGACTGAACCAGCATTTGGATCTAATCCTGATGGTATGCGTACACGCGCTGTGCGTGACGGGAACAAGTATGTCATCAATGGCGAAAAAACCTGGATTACCAATGGCACGCTAGCTGACGTAGCAGTAGTTTGGGCGAAAGAGGGTGATACGATCCGTGCATTCCTCGTTGAGAAAGGCACTCCTGGATTCGAAACCTCAGATATCCATGGCAAGTTGTCGATGAGAGCCTCGACAACTTCCAACTTAGTCTTCTCTGACTGTTGTATCCCAGCTGAAAATATTTTGCCAGGTGCAGTAGGGCTTAAGACAGCATTGAATTGTCTGACACAGGCCCGCTATGGGATTGGCTGGGGGTGTATCGGAGCGGCTATGGCCTGTTATGACGCAGCACGCCAATATACTCTTTTGCGTAAACAGTTCGGAGATCGTCCAATTGCTTCTCACCAATTGGTGCAAAGCGAATTGGCCTGGATGATATCAGAAATTTCGAAGGCACAACTGCTTGCTTTGCATGTAGGTCGTCTAAAGGAACAAGGGCGATTACATCATTCCCACGTTTCGATGTTAAAACGCAACAATGCCTGGATTGCACTTGAGACTGCGCGGAGAAGTCGTGATTTACTAGGTGCCAATGGTATAGTCGACGAATATCCAATTTTTCGCCACATGTGTAACCTAGAGACTGTAAAGACGTACGAAGGTACTCACAATATTCATACACTCTCGATTGGCCAGCAGATTACTGGAATCTCTTCTTTTGTTTGAGATATTATTTTCCGATGGTCAAGATATATCAGTGTTTGGGTCGAGTGAAGTGTCGCTGTGCACAACTGGCAGTCTTGATGACTCTTTGTGTCAACTATGGGTCACGACAAGACCCTGATGCTATACTGATCGCTCGATAATGCCTCGCCAGAAGAAAACGCCTCTGAACAATTACGTGCTTGTCATCTTTGACAGTTGTCGCTACGACTCGTTTATTCGAGCACGGCCAAAGGTGATGAGACAACTCGGGAAAGTCGAAAAACGGTGGTCCTATGCGTCTTGGACTGCTCCCTCGCACTACAATTTGCTAATGGGACTACTGCCTCATCAAAGCCCTAAAAATGTCTTCGCCTCCGAATATTACAAGAAAGACTTTTTTCGATTCAATGAACGGCTGGGTGCTGAAAATATTGAATTCAAATCGCTGGTACCGAAGCTCTATTTCCCACATTTTCTGCACGATAAGCTGGGTTATCGAACACATGCGATGGTGTCACTGCCGGTATTAAACCCAAAGACAATCATCAACCAGGGATTTGACACGTTTCGGTTGATGGATAACCACAATGACATGAGGGCGATGCTTAAGGAAATGAAGTTTCCGGAAGATCGCCCCTCTTTCTACATCCTTAATGTCGGCGAGACGCACTATCCCTACGCATTGCCCAATGAGCCACCTGAAAAGTGGCCACGGATTAGCGGTGTTCATGGTGTTTTTAAGCATCTGGATGATCACGTGGTCGGCGGTCGACTGAAACGCGCCCGGACGCAATTTTTCGACGACAAAAAAATGAATGATCTGCGTCATCGTCAGATCAATGCGGTAAAGTACCTCGACCAGGTGATCGAGGAGCTGTTTGATCTAATCCCCAAGAATACGTATGTGACTATCACAGCAGACCACGGCGAACTTTTTGGTGAAGATGGCTTCTTCGGCCATGGCCCGGTCCAGCACGACAAAGTTTTTGAGGTTCCCTTTGTGGAAGGGAAGCTGCGGTGATCATTAGGTGGATTCAGAAAACAGCGGAAACATGTTCGAACAATTTCTGCATTGCCGGGTATGTTTGGGTTGGAGTGAGTGGTGTTTTAGGTCTCTGTATCTTTTTGCTTAGTCCGCCAGGTGTTGTGGACATTCCTGTATTTAATACTTCCTATATAGGACCCGGTGCTGGTTTTGCTTTTCTCGGATCATTCCTTAGTTTATTAGTAGCGTTTTTTGTCGGTGCAGCATCTCTACTTATCTGGCCATTCCGTTTCATTTGGCGAGCCTTGACACGTCGTAAGGGCATGGCCAAAGCACGAGTCAAAAAAGTCATCTTTTTAGGTATGGATGGCCTCGACCCTGATCTTTGCGAAAAATATATCAGTGATGGCAAGATGCCACATTTTTCTAGGTTGCGCGATGCAGGACATTTTAGTCGCCTGCGGACAACCTTCCCACCGCTTTCTCCTGTAGCTTGGTCCACTTTTGCAACTGGTGTGAATCCCGGCAAGCACGCTATGTACGATTTTTTGAATCGCAGCATAAAGACATATTTACCTGAGCTGTCTTCCTCGCGCGTGGAAGGTCCGAAGAGATTCTTGAATTTGGGGAATTGGCTTGTCCCAATCAGCAAACCAAGAGTAGAACTGAGACGCAAGAGTAGGACTTTCTGGAATATTCTAAGTGAGCACCAAGTAGACTGTACTGTGCTAAGGGTGCCCATCACATTCCCCCCTGAAAAATTTGAAGGAAAGCTGCTTTCTGCTATGTGCACTCCAGACTTACTTGGAACACAAGGTAGTTTTATGCAGTTCACTACAGCACTCGAAGAAGCATCCTATGAGCAGGGAAAACGTTATCCCTTGAAGCGTCAAGACGATCGCTTTCATGGAGTGATTACGGGCCCGGGGAATCCAGTCAAACAAGGTAATGCTCCAATGACGATCGAGTTCTCTCTCGATTGGAATGCAACGCGCGAGTGTGGACTTTTAAAAATTCAAGGTGGTGAATACACTTTGCACAAGAATGAGTATTCACCGTGGATCAAGTTGAGTTTTAAAGCGGGACTGGGAGTTAAGATCCAGGGCATAACACAGTTTCTTATCACGGAAACAGAACCTAATTTCTCGGTCTATTTGACACCAATTAATATTGATCCTGAAGCGCCTGCACTGCCGATTTCTCATCCGAAATACTACGCGACCTATCTGGCTAAATTGCTTGGTGCCTACTCCACTTTGGGGTTGGCAGAAGATACCTGGGCCCTCAACGAGCGCGTGATAGATGAACAAGGTTTTCTGGATCAGGCTTACTCGATCTATTCTGAACGCGAAAAGATGTTTTTCAATGCCCTGGACAAAGCCGAACAGGGTGTTGTGGCTTGTGTATTTGATACTAGTGACCGTATACAGCACATGTTTTTTAGATACCTAGAGCCCGATCATCCCGCTCACAAGAATAATGGAGAAGACCATGAAAAGTACGCCAATGTTATTGAGGATCTCTATTGCCGGATGGATGATCTAGTTGGCCGTACGATGCCTTATGTCGACGACGATACGGTACTATTTGTCCTTTCCGATCACGGGTTCAAGTCCTTTCAGCGAGGTGTAAATCTGAATGCGTGGTTACTTCAAAACGGCTATTTGCAGCTTAAACAAGGTGCCGGGTTCGGGGAACCGTATTTGCGGAATGTTGATTGGAGCAAGACGCGTGCATATGTATTTGGCCTTGCAGGTGTTTATATCAACCAGAAGGGTCGAGAAGGACAGGGAATCGTCGAACCGGGAGAGGAGGCCGACACTCTTAAACGTGAACTAGCTGACAAGTTGAGCGGATTGATCGACGAACAGAGAAATACAGCTGCAATTTGCAAGGCTTATCCCAATGGTGATGTTTACAAGGGACCATATCTCAGTGTTGCACCTGATGTAGTGATTGGCTATGCCGATCAATATCGCAATTCCTGGGCAGCAGCCCTTGGGACTGTTACTAGTGAGGTTTTTGAGGACAATTGTAAGGCCTGGAGCGGGGATCATTGCGTAGATCCACCGCGTGTGCCTGGTGTGTTGTTCTCAAACTGGGCGTTCAGGAAGTCCAATCCTGGTATCGAAGATTTGGCTCCGACGACGTTGTCGTTGTTCGGCGTTAAGCCTCCACCTTATATGGACGGCACAGATTTGCAATTAACGGAAGAGAGGGAGACTGTGTGAGACTTCGCATGCTTGGTCATTGGGATGCATTGCGAGTGGATACTCATATCTACCAAAATGTAGTTTTCCTGTTATGTCTTCTACTGCTGAGTTGCGGTAAAGAGCCTAATGTGCCTGAGACAGATAAACGTGTCATTGTCCTCGGTGTTGACGGTATGGATCCCAGTTTTGTGGAACGGCATTGGGAATCCTTGCCTAATCTTGATGCTTTGCGCCAACAAGGTGAGTTTAAATCACTTGCCACAACTATCCCCCCTCAGAGCCCAGTGGCTTGGTCGACCGTCACTACAGGTCGTGATCCAGGTGGCCATGGTGTATACGATTTTGTTCACCGCGACCCATTTACGCTAGCTCCATTCTCGTCAATGGGACAAATTGCAGAGGCGGGTAAGGTTCTTGAAATTGGGAATTATGTAATTCCTCTATCGGAAGGTGAAGTTGAATCATATCGAGAGGGGTCACCTTTTTGGCCGATTCTGACGAAGCATGGGGTTCCGGTAACAATGATCCGTATGCCGGCAAACTTTCCCCCGGTCAAAAACGAAGCGCGACAGATTTCTGGAATGGGTACTGTGGACTTAAGAGGAACTTTTGGCACTTTCACTTTCTTTACTGAAAACTCAGAGGAGGAGACCCATACAGTTCCGGGTGGTGAGGTGATTCGGATAGATCCATTTGACCACTACACAGAACTTGCTATCCCTGGTCCGGTGAACACTCTTTTAAAAAATCGGCCTACAGTCTCCGTACCGCTACAGGTTCATCGTGATCCATCGAACCCAGTCATCCGTCTCGATCTTCAGGGTCACAGTATCGTGCTTGCAGAGAGCGAATGGACCGATTGGGTGAACGTGCGATTTCCACTGTGGGGAGAATTTGTAGGTGCGGCAGGCATTGTCAGATTCTACTTGAAACAAGTGCACCCTAGTTTAGAACTCTATGTTACGCCGGTAAATATTGATCCGAGCATGCCAGATCTACCAATTTCGACACCTGGTGATTACAGTGCTGACTTGGCAGATAAGCTAGGTGGCTTTTATACACAAGGTATGGCTGAAGATACTAATGCTTTTCGCCAAGGGATATTCGACCTAAAGGAATTCGTCCAACAGGCACGATTCGTTTTGGACGAAAACATTGCCATGTTTAGGCATGAGTTTGCGAAATTTCAATCAGGCTTGTTTTTTTACTATTTTTCGAGTGTCGATCAGAGTTCTCACATGCTTTGGGGAAAGCACGAAGGAGAATTGTTGCCATTTTATAAGGCGATCGACCAGGTCGTCGGAGAGGTGCTTCAATCGATTGGTGAGAATACGACGTTGATCGTGATGTCGGATCATGGTTTCGCTCGCTTTGATCGTGCTGTTCATTTGAATACTGTTTTGATGCGAGAGGGATTTCTGGTCCTAGATGATCCCAGTAGTGCGGGTAAAGATGAGATGTTCGTCCATGTAGATTGGTCCCGTACGAAGGCTTACGCGATGGGGCTAAATAGTCTCTATCTAAATAGACTGGGTCGCGAGCGTGAGGGTGTTGTTTCCGAAGGCGAAGAAGCTGAGGAAACACTCTTGAACATCAGGCAAAGATTGTTGGCATTTCGTGATCCTGACAATGGAGAACGGGTAATAGAAGAAGTTTATTTACCAGATGAGAACTATCTGGGGGAAAACTCTATCTACGCCCCGGACATGATCATCGGCTATCGACCACCATATAGGGCATCCTGGGAAACACCACTAGGTGCCGTGCCAGCTAAGACGGTTGTGGCGAACAAGGATGCCTGGGTGGGCGATCACTGTATTGCGCCGAAATATGTACCAGGTGTTTTATTTAGCAACAAAAAGAGTAGTATTAGTGATCCGAAACTGGTTGATCTAACAGTAACTTTTCTAAAAGAGTTTGGAGTGGAGCCAAGCGAGGGTATGATCGGACGAGTGTTGTATTGACGGCAGGTAACTTACATCCAGAGTTCGAATTGGTACTGTACTTGGTCGCAATCTTATTCTCAGCACATGTAGGATAGAAGCCATGCTTGGACCTAGTATCAAAATTGACAAAGATCTCTACGCTCGTGTAAAACGTTGTGCCGACACAGCAGGGTATTCTTCCCCTAAAGAGTTCGTACAACATGTTCTCGAGAAGGAATTGACTGCTATCGAAGGTGATGATTCCGACGAACAATTGTTGGAAAAGCTCAAAGGTTTGGGTTATATCGAGTGACCTCTTGAAACTGGTCGCGGAGTTTTTGCGAGAAGATAACTGTGGATTGGTGGAATGCCGTTATTCGTTGGTTGGTAGACGTGGTGGCCACGTTTCCGGCGGGAGCACATCCACTTGTGGGGTTGACGACACTTTCACTCGCAACTGCCGTTTTGGTGTTGTGGTTATTTGGCAAGGTTTCTGACCAGCAGAAGATTGCTGCTGAAAAGAAATTAGTACAAGCTTACCTGCTTGAGTTACGACTCTATGGTGACCGTCCTAGGTTAATTTGGAAATCTTATTTAGCACTGATGTACGCTAATTTTCGATACATGGGTTTGATGCTGAAGCCAGCAATTTTTTTGACAGCTCCGATAGTAGTGTTGATGTTTCACCTGGATGCATTCTATGGAATGAGGCCTTTGCATGTTGATGAGTCAGCGACTGTCACGGTGCAACTGAATGATCCTCTCATGTCAAACGTTGTGGCGCCCACATTGCAGGCACCGTCGGGAGTTCGGGTTGAGACACCTGCTCTTCGAAGCTTAGAATCTGCTCAATTCAGTTGGCGTATTCGTCCTGAACAGGCTGTCAGCGGCGTGCTACGTTTCAATTGGGGCAGTAATGGTTCGTGGGAAAAGTCTGTTTCAGCAGGTGATAGACAACAACTGCTGTCGGTGCGACGTGTTGATACCTGGCACAAGACGTTTTGGAACCCCGGTGAAGATCAAATCAGAGTGCCTTCGGTAGCATGGGTTGAAATCCGCTACCCTGCTGCGACAATCAATTTTTTTGGGTTCGACCTGCACTGGTTGGTTTGGTTTCTTGTACTTTCGATGCTTCCCGCGTACTTGTTGCGAGGTTTCTTCGGTGTTGTCATTTAAAAGCTATTGGGTGTTTACGTAATGCCTATTGCGTTTAGGTCAACATTGGCGAATATTTGGAAAATGGATAGGGAGTTGTTTTTGCGGATTGTCGATGTTTTGAATGTATGATTTTTGTCAGAATTCATCTACAATAGGCCGTCTGGCTGAGTATTAGATGCAGGGGTTCTGTTGATGTCTGTCAGAGTCATGGTTTGTCTTGATTGAGCTTCTGCTAATAAGAACGGAGATACTGAATGAAACTCAAAGATCAGGTTGCGATTGTGACTGGTGGTGGCACTGGAATGGGTCTAGGCATTAGTGAACGTTTTGGTGCTGAAGGGGCCAAGGTTGTTGTCAACTATCGTTCCTCCAAAGAGGAAGCGGAGACGATTGCTGCCTCTATTGTCGACAAAGGTGGTGAAGCAGTTGCTTACCGTGCAGATGTATCTCAAGATGCCGAAGCACGGAAAATGATTGATTTTGTGTGTGATCGCTGGGGTCGGCTCGACGTTTTAGTCAACAATGCGGGATGGAGCAAGGTCACTCCACATCACAAACTGGAAGAATTGACGGATGATATATGGGATCGTACTTTGAATACTAACCTTCGCGGAGCTTTTTACTGTGCCAGAGCAGCTGTACCATTGATGAAACAAGGTGGCGGAGGGGCAATAATTAACAACACTTCTGCGTCGGCTTGGAGTGCTGCGGGAAGCTCAATTGTTTACTCTGCGTCGAAGGCAGCGATGGTCAATATGACGAAGTCACTAGCTCGCGCATTGGCTCCTGAAATCCGGGTCAATGCCATAGCTCCTGGCTTGGTACGAACCCGTTTTGCTGGTTGGCCTGAATCTACTTTCGAGCAGGCGCCCAAACAGACACCGTTACAACGGATTGCAACGGCAGAAGAGGTTGCTGCTTTAGTACTCTTTTTAGCGGTCGATGCTACGGCAATTACTGCTGAAACGATTCTTATTGATGGTGGGCGAACGTTGTTGGGCAACACTATTTCTTAGCAGTAAATTTGAAGCGAATTGGACCTGTGTGGCACCTCTTCTGGTTTAATTTGAGAAGGTGTCAGAAACATCTTTATTGCACACCGATATAATAAAAGACGTGTTAGACGAAAAACTTAAATTCGCTGTTTTTATCGATTACGACAATATCGAGATAGGTGTCAAGTCCACCCTTCGGCGTGGATTCGATGTGCAGTGTGTGCTCGACGGGATCAAGGAGCGCGGCGAGGTAGTGGCCAAAGTAGCATATGGTAACTGGAGACAGTCGTCCGAAACGCGTGCTTTTACTGAACACGGCATACAGATGGTCCAGAGGGATACCACACCACGTGGCGACAAAAATGGTGCGGACATCAATCTGGCGTTAGATGCCTTGGAGATGGCCTTTACTCGTGATCACATCAACGCCTTTGCAATCGTCAGTGGTGACAGCGACTTCATGGCGCTGGTGAACAAACTCAAACAGTACAACAAACGGGTTTATATAGTGGGTGGCAAGGCATTTACGAGTACGATTTTGCAGAGGAATTGTCATGAGTTTGTCAGCTACGAATCTCTGCTTGATCAAGGTTCTTCTCGTTTACGTAGAAGTGGAGGAGCAACCCAGAGGACTGGTAGGCGCCGTTCTCTGCCACTTGCCAAAGCGATCCCCCTGATTGACCGCGCTCTGAATGCACTGGAGACACGGGGAGTACAACCACAATTAGGTTTGTTGAAAAGTACGATGTTGCAGCTAGACTCAGCATTTACTGAGAATGACTACGGAACTTCATCTTTCTCAAGCTTTATCGAAAAGCTTGTTGCAAAAGATATCCTAGCTCTAACCACAGTAGATGGACACCTTGTCATCGACCGAAAGTCGAAGACTGAAGACTTGGAGGAAGAAACCTCACTGGACCCAGAAGACGCTTTACCCGTATTGCAAAAAGTCCTTGAAGGAAATGTCAATTTGCTGGAAATGGGCATTCCGGAGCGAGAGATTCATGCCTTGGTGCGGGCTGCTGACACTAGCTTTGATGAAACTGCCTATGGCTTTTCGGAATTTGCTGAACTGCTGAATTTAGCCCAAGACAAAGGTTTGGTTCGTGCTGAAGCGGACTCTGACCACCATTTACGCTTCTATCAAGGTGACGAACTACTCTCGCCTTTGCCGCGATCTGAATCCAGAGTAGAAGACAGTAAGACGGGAAACGGATCGAGTGATAATGAGCTGCCAGCATCCGCGGCAACTGATGAGTGACGAACTAGTCTGAAAACTCCGAGAGTACGCAATCACAGTATTTTTTTGCTAGGGTTCCGGGAGCAGATCTACTCAACTTCAGCACAGAGCTTCTCCTGAAAGCCCTTCTGTTGGTCTATTGAGTTCGTGTCTTGTTTTACAGGTATATTGTGATGCATTCCAGTATGGCCACAACATATCTGCGGACGTGACAAATTTCGCATTGTGCAAATTTAATCTGTAAGCCTGGGGTCCGCGGAGTTATAATCGGGATGATTTTGGGACAACCAAAGAAACTGTTTAACTCATCCGGAGGATGAATATGCCCCCTCATCTTTTTTTTACTGTAACGACCTTATGCATTGCAGTACAATTCATGGCGACATCTCTCGCAGCACAGGGAATCGTATCTGCTGTGGGTGGAATGGTCTACTATGCCGAAAGTGATATTTTCATCGATGACAAGCCTGTTAAGTTTGACTCTATTCGACGACCTCACTTAAAAAAGGGCCAAAAATTACATACAGAGATGGGCCGTGCTGAAGTAATGATTGTCTACGACGGGTTTGCACGGCTGGCTCCCTATTCAGATATTGAGTTGATTAGTGTGGGGTCGGATTCTGCACGGATGAGATTACACAAAGGTGCCGTGATGGTAGCACTAACTGAAGTGTGGGACAAAGATTCAGTTGCAATGCTTGTCGGTGACCACGAGGTCAAATTTCATAAAGGAGGAGTATACCGTTTAGAAGCGAGTGGAGTTACTCCAGCGACTGTGAAGGTTTTTAAAGGTAAGGTCTCGATTGTCTTTAATGGTAGCGAAAAGACGGTTAAGAGTAAGAGAAAAATAGATCTTGGGAATGGGCCTTATGTGGCTGTTAAATTTGATCACAAGAATGTGGATGACTTTCGTGCATGGCATCGGACCCGAATGGACATCATTAACAAAGAGCGTGAAGCTGCCATCGCTGCTGTACGCAAAGGAGAAGGTGATAGAGCTGATCATATTCTTCTGAAAGGTGGTTCGGGCCCACAATTTGGCGACGTTGGCATACCAGGCGGATTTGGTGGGTATGGAAGCGTTGGTCGCGGTGCGGCGGTGCCTTCTTCCGGCTGTTGTGCTGGAGGAGCTGGTGGACGTTAAACGGGGATCGAAGCGGGGACACAATCTTTAACTAGCGTCAGTAGGCGTGTGGGTCACTGGCCTAAATTTGTTGCAAGCTCCGTGATGCAATAAGGATACCCTCAGGCAGGTTTTGACTGAAGTAATTTTTTAGTCTCACGAGCCACGATTACTTCTTCGTTCGTTTTCAGAACGACCACCTTAACAGGTAGATGCTCATACGAAATGAGGCGGTCGCCGAGACCGTGGAGATTTTCCACGGGATCTAAACCGATTCCTAAAAGTCCCAACTCCTGACAGACTGTTGCTCTCAGTGATGCTGAGTTCTCTCCGATACCACCAGTGAAAGCGAGAGCATTTATACCTCCCATAGCGGCTGCGTAGGATCCAATCGTCTTGCGGATTTCATAGGCAAAGGTTTCAAGAGCTAATAGTGCTCGCTCATCACCTTGGCTGGCACTTCGTTCGAGATCTCGCACGTCACCACCGGCGATGCCCGATATGCCAGCAAGACCACCTTTGTTGAGAAGTTGCTCACGCATGGCCATAGATGAACAATCTAGTTGGTCCATGACAGCAAGTACGGCGAAAACATCCAGGTCGCCGTGGCGTGTAGCGTTTTCAACTCCTGACTGAGGAGAAAACCCCATTGAAACATCAACCGATCGACCGCCATCGATAGCACAAATTGACGAACTGCCACCGAGATGGCAAGAAATCAATTGCAAATTTTCAGGTAGAGCCTCAAGAATTTTTGGAACTTGCTCGCTAACGTAGCGGTGTGACGCGCCGTGGAAACCATACTTACGAATGCCGAATTGGTTAACCCATTCCTGAGGAACACCGTAGTAGGAAGCGTATTCAGGCAAAGTACGATGAAAAGAAGTTTCAAACACTGCAACCAGTGGCAGTTCCGGTCGAAGAGATCGAAAGATTTCTAATGCGGAAAGGTAAATATCGTTGTGTAGTGGCGCTGCAATTTTGTAATTTTGCATAGCAGCCAGGAGTTCGTCGTCGACTCGGAAAGTACCGCGATATTTCGGTCCTCCATGAACCGCCTTAAACCCGACGCCATGGATGGGATCTGATAACTGAAGAACTTGAGTGATAGCTTCGCGATGGTCTTTCGCATCACCACCTGGTAGTCCAATTCTCTCCAGATGTCCAGTCGACAGGACTTTTTCAGATGGAAACTCGATGAGTTGATATTTTAGAGAGGTCGAACCTAGGTTGGGGACTAGAATGTTCACAAGGCAGCTTTGCGAGAATACTACGGTCCTGCTAGTCAGAGTTCAAGGATCAGGAGCACTCTGTTTATTTGTTGATAGCCGCCTGAATGCTTGCCATGGCCTGTCCAGCAGCCCCTTTCAATGGGCCTTCTGTTTTGGCAGCCGCATCCATCCAGAAAAGCGCTTTATCAATATTGTCACCGCCGATGTCGAGCTTGATGTAGCAAACTCCCAAAAAGTAAGACAGAGCCTGATAGTTGGGTCCGCCCTGCGCTTTAATAGGTTCCACTGCTTCCAGTAAATGTTTGCGAGCTTCGCGAAACTTATTTTTATCGCTGTTACCAGCTTCCACAACCAGCACTTTACCCATGATCAGATTGGCAAAGCCACCGAATCGAGCTTTGTGAGACAACCAACTTTCTTCATTTACATTTTCCGGTCTGGGTTTGGAAGCCAGGACGTCTAGTAGTCGTTGGGCATAACCATGAGCGTCCGCAACCTGTTGTGAGCTTAGGCTAAGTTCAGCCAAAGTGTAGAGATACTCTTCATTACTATCGTTGGTCTCGAGCGAAGCTTTCATGGCCTGGGCCATCCTCGCCATATTGCCTGTCTGACGGGATGCCATCACAATTTGATCGTTAGCTTGGCCTTTAAATTGGCTACTAGGGTATTGTTCAAGTAATGTTTCTAGGTACTGCAGTTTGGCGGCTGGATCGGCCTGCTTAACGCTCGATGTGAAGAGGGAGTACTCAACGTAGTCCACGATACCTTGCGCATAGGCCTTTTGTCCTGTAAAGGCTGCTAGTCCATCTTCATCCAGATTGTCCGAGGGTTTTACAGCGGCAGCCTTTCCTGCGTACGATTTGGTTTCTAGCAGGTGAGGTAGCAATGCTGCCCAATCCTGTGTTCCTTCTAGGCCTTTTGTGAGATTGTGAAGCACTTCCAGGTCATCAGGAACCATCTCCACAAGCAGCTTTCCATATTTTACCGAGTCGGCCCAATTCTGTTTTTCGAGGTAGACCTCTTGTAACAGTAAATGGACGTAGTCCACAAGATAATCTTCTGGGTATTGTTCAACAAAGGACTCGAGTAGGCGGATTTTCTCGTCACTTGAATTAGAGTCTAGTGCTTCCTGAACTAATGCACCCTGTTCTTCGTCGACATCTATGTCTACGTCTCTGAGATCATAGTATTCTTCCGCTTCTTCATCTTGTGAAAAGGCTGGCATCGAAACCAAACCGAATATCAATAGAGCTACCCAAAGGTTGTTCATAACCGCTTCCCCCGACCGGAACGTTCTGGTGTCTCAAGCATGTTACGCGAATCGGATCACGGAAGCAACCCGCCGAGTGGATGAAATCAGACTGAAAAATTCCAACACAATACCAAAGCTCAAAAACTGAGATCAGTTTTCCAGTGTGATTCAAAGATTGTACTTTGGGCCCTAAGGTGCAAATACAGGTTGCGGTCCATGAAAGTAACCGATACGAGCCCGTACGTTGAGTGCGTCATAAAGCACCGAAACACGGATACGATGATAGATGCCATGTTTGTTGAGGTTATTTGGACGATAGGTCAGCAAGTACTGACTGCGTAGATCCTCGCCGATTTGCGCAATAGATCTTTGTAGTCCACTTTCAGTGCGTGGGCTATAGTCCTTTCCGCCCGTTGCTTTGGCTAATGCTTCCAGGGGGTTTTGAAAAACCAGATTTTTTACACCTCGTACAAGGTCAATAACAAGGGGTACTACGTTGCCGGTGATGTCCACACGGCTTTGCTGCATTGTCGTAGGAGTCGAAACTTGGCCGGGTGCTATTGGTCTGGTTTCCACTCCAGCAGGAAAGGGGTTTGAAGTCGGTTTTTGTCCACGAAGAACACGAGCTGCCAGAGTTGAGATTCTGACAGGATAAACCATGATGTTTTCTAATTGGGCCCCACGCAACACTTCGCCCATGTCAACTTCACTGCCATTATTTTGTGATTCAGAAAGAACGACAATAATCTTCCTGTGGTTTTCTGGTCGTCTCCTCAGCATTCGCATCCCTTCATAGACTGCATCTGCTAGGCGTACGGCACTACTTCCAACGGTAATTTTTTTCAGTCCCGCGTCGATTTTTTTAGTGTCGTTAGTGAAGTCCACCATCAGGCGCAGACGACTATCGAAGGCCAATAGTGCGCCCTCGCCGAAGCGTCCCAGCACCATGTCAGTAAACAGTACAGCGGTCTTTTTGATGTCCGGAAGGATGGCTTCTATTCGATCACTAGACTGAACACATATCACCATTGATACCGGCAGAAAACTCACTTCGACACTGTCAATTTTTTGCTCAATCTCGTTATCGAAGATTTTGAAATCGTGTGATGTAAGTGCGGTGACGTATTCTCCATTTGGGCCTGTAACCGTCACTGGAACTGTGACTACTTCTACTCCGGAGACGAAAGTTGGTTGATCTTCAACGGTTAAGAGCTCCGTTTTTTGCGTAGAGGATTGTCCGTGAACCTGTACCTCCGAAGAAGCCAGCAAGATGAGCAGTGATGATGCTAGAGCTGTACACGTACGGCTTAATAGAAGAAGTTTCAAAAACGAGTTCATGGCTTAGAGAGTAGTCTGAGTCTGGCTTGTGTAGCACACATCAAAAAGTTAGAGAGATGCAGGGCGACGGTAGGTTCCGCTTTTCCCTCCAGTCTTTTCAAGTAAGTATATTTCGCTAATCTCGATCGCTTTATCCAAAGACTTGGTCATGTCATAAACGGTAAGAGCTGCTACGGAGGCGGCAGTAAGGGCTTCCATTTCGGCGCCAGTTGGTCCAGTGGTTATGACAGTGGTCTCTATGTTGACCCCCTCTTCAACCAATGATATTTGTACATCGATACTGTGTAGAAGTAACGGATGACATAGTGGAATTAATTCAGAAGTGCGCTTGGCAGCGCTAATGCCAGCGATACGAGCCACTTCAAGTGGGTTACCTTTTGGGTTTTTAGGAATTTCTCCGATAACCGAAGGTGATAGTTTAACCAAGGCATGGGCACGTGCAGTACGCTGCGTATTGGGCTTGTCACTGACGTCCACCATGCGGACTGCACCCGTGTTGTTGTCGAAATGGGAGAGCTGGCTCATTGAGGTAAAACGTCAATCCAGTCGTCAGCTGCCCAAGAAGCTCTCTCCGGTGTTGCTACAAGGAAACAGTTCGAGAGTGCTAGAGCAGTCAGATCTCCTGACCCCTGCCATTTTACCGGATCGACGGTCGTATTACCGTATTCCTCTTCGAGCCGAGCGGGAAGAAATCGTGTCAACACTGGTTTGTGGCTAAAATCGGAGCGTAGACGGGCTTTGAAGAAGGGTAAGGGAGAATTCGACCTGCCAGCCAGCCGATGAACGGCTATGGACGCGAAAACTTCAAAAGACACCATAGTTGAGATTGGATTACCCGGCAACCCAAAGACTGGAATAGACTGAACCTGCCCAAAAACAAGTGGTTTCCCAGGCTGGATTTTGACCTGAGTGAAGAAAAATTCAGCTCCGAGATCAGTTAGGGCCTGCTCAACATAATCGTATTTTCCCATTGATACACCACCAGAGAGAAGTAGAAGATCTGATTCGAGGCCAATTTCAATCAGATCACGGGTGCGATCCGGTTTGTCTGGTGCGATAGGTAAGATTTCAGGTTGACCACCCAATCTCTTGATCTGTGCTGCCAGTGAATGAGCGTTTGAATTACGGATTTGAAAGGGCTCAGGTGTGTGACCAAGTTCAACTACTTCATCTCCTGTTGATAGGATCGCAACTCGAGGTCGTCTGTACACTGTAATTTCCTCTTGACCTACCGAAGCCAGCAGTGCCATTTGGGGGAAGTTGATGGACGTACCCGGTCGTAAGACTGTATCGCCTTTGGAAGTTTCGCTGCCTTGGTAGATTAGGTTCTTTCCTGACGGCACTCCACTGTCAAGTGTGACCCATTCACCTTCGCGTTGAGAATACTCCCACATTACGACTGAATCGGAACCTTTGGGCCCTGGCGCACCTGTCATGATTTCGACAGCCTCTCCGTGTTGCAGATGAAAACGAGAAGGTTCCCCAGCACGAGTTTGCCCAATCACTCGTAAGCGAGCTGGTGTTTTCATCACATCTGAAGCCATGACCGCAAAACCATCACGAGCGGATCGATTAAAAGGAGGGTAGTCGCGGTCAGCATTAACATCGGTTGCCAGAACTCGACCCAGTGCTTTTTGGAGCGGAACTGTTTCAGTTGGACGGTCAGCAGTCAACAACGCCATTTGTTCAGCGATCACTTGACGGGCCTTAGTAAAAGAGAGTGCAGGTGTTGGCATTACGTTCAATTTCTCGGGATTGTAGCAGGAGAATGGTTCATTAGTGATGGGCCGAAGTCTGCTGCTTTTTCACCAGAATACTTATTGTGCCGGTTTTGCGGGACAAAGTCCTTGATAGTAAGGACACTGGTAGCATTGATCTCCTTCAGAAAGTGGGAAGTCAAGATTTGATTGTGCTTCAAAAAAGTCGTTTACTGCTCTGGTGGTACTTTGTTGTGTCTTAGAGCCGATATCTACCTCAACGGTTTTGTTCGCTCGTAGAAAGTATAACTCTGCTCTGTCGGGTGCGCGACCTGTAGCTTGTTTGATCGCATGGGCATAAAGCCGGAGTTGCAGTTCATATCGCTGTGCTCTTTGTGCAACTTGTGTCTCATCGACACGGTCAGTCTTGTAATCGATCAAAAATCGTTTATTGTCATCGTTGTCAAACCAGAGGTCTATGTGACCACGCAGTAAGTGGCCATCTACATTGAAGAGTAAATCTTGCTCATGTTTAGCGTCAGATGGTACCTGTCGTCCAAGGTCGCTTTCACGAAAACGTCGGACTAATTGGGCAACTTCTTTTTCGGCTGGGTCCGGTTCTGAAGCATTAGCCAAGATTGCGTGGACCCGTAGCCCTAACTCTTCCGAGTCAGGTTTATCATATTCAGCGGAATAGTCCTCATTTAACACAGTCGTGGGTATTGGGTTGATAGGCCGGTGTTTTGCTCGGAAGCGGAGATAGTGCGACAAGTAGTATCTCCGTGGGCATGTGGAGAACAAGGATACTCCTGTGACCGTAGCAGCAGAATCGGAATAGTCAGGACGGTGATTTACTGTTTGCACTAGTTCGACTGGAGAAATCTCCTCCGGACTGTTAACTGGATGCTCGGTCACTGGGTCAAGATCTGTTCGGAAAAGTCGGAATTTAAATTCACCCAGGGTTTCGTTGTGAGGAGTGTTGTCAGGACTGTCGAAAAGATGTCCATCTTCCTTGTTATGAATACTTTCGAGTGATTTTTTGAGCAACTGCGCCCATGCTGTAGCTCTGTACGATGGTGATCCGAAGCAGCAGCTTAGTATTAAATGCTCCTCAGCACGAGTTATGGCTACGTAAAAGAGGCGGTTTGATTCTTCTCTTCTTTGTTGTGTGGCGTTTCTGTTGATTTCGTTTAGTGCTTCGTCGTCTTGACCAGAGCCAGCAGTTGAGGTTTTCCATTTAGCGCCGACACCACAAGTGGGACTGAATCCGGTGGTTGTCACGCTGTTGGGGGTGGGGCTTTGTACAGATGGTATGATCACCACGGGAAATTCGAGCCCTTTTGCAGCATGAATTGTCATCAGATGCACTGTGTTTTCAGATGGGTCGAGGACTGGGGCATCACCTTCAGGTGATTGCGATGACCGCATTTTTTCAACATGCAAAATCAATGAGTCGAAACTAACTGGTCGTTTTTCAGACTGTCCGCGGAGAATTTCAATGAATTTACGCACGTTTGCAGCTTGGTGGCGACCGGTGGGTTGGGAAAGTAGATAGGTTTCGTAACCAGTTTCAATTAGAATCCGTGACAGCAGAAGATCGATAGGTGTTCTGTCTCGAATAAGGCGAAAGTGTGTGAGCCATCCGTGAAACTTTTTCAGACGATCCGAGTCGATGGGATCGATTGCTAAGGGTGGAGAAGCGGTTCCAGAGTCAGAGTGAACGGTTATGTCATCAAGAGCCTGAACCAGATTGCAACCGTTAATTTTGAGGGTTAATAACGTTTCATCTTTGATGCCAACAAGAGGAGATCTTAGAACTGCGGCACAGCGGATCTCATCTCTGGGGTTGACTAGAATGTGTAAAACATTGATCAAGTCGCGAATTTCTGGAGCGTTAAAGAAACCCTTGCCCGCGGTGGTGTAAGGAATACCAGTTTGTTGTAAAGCTTTGGCTATTGCTTCAAGATTTGTACGACTACGGGCCAAAACTGCAAAGTCTTTCCATTCTGGCTTACGAGACTTTTTGCCCGAGTCATCTACTCCTAGTTCCAACTCGTGTTTGAGCTCAAGTATACGGGCAGCTAGATGACGTGCCTCTCGGCGTTTTGCGTTTTGCTTGTTGTTGCCATAAGTTGCGAGGATCTCCACGCTTGGTATTGATTTTGGCGGAAAGCATCGTTTTGCGGTCAAGGAGCGCGACTCCACACCTTCCGCGTTGTGAAGGAATGTTTCGGCCGCTAACAAGATGTCGGGTCGGCTACGGAAGTTTTCACGCAGTTCGATCGGGTGGCCACCATGTATCTCGACATTGTTACGGAAATCTCGAAATACACTTGGTGCAGCATAACGAAAACCATATATGGACTGATTAATATCACCAACTGCGAACAGCGTGCGAGCAGAATAGTTACGGTTCTTCTGAAGCAGCTCAATTAATTTATTCTGGACCGGGTTTATGTCCTGATACTCGTCGACCAAGATATGATCAAATCGCTCGGCAAGATGGTGGTGTTTCTTGAGTAGTTGCACGGTATAACGCTCAAGATCAAAAAAATCACACTTCGAGGATGATCGTTTCCATCGTTGAAAACTAAGTTCGATTTCAATCAGGATTTTTGCTAACCATGCCCGAGAATCTTGATTCGCGATACTGGTAAAAAGGTAGTCAGTCTGAAGAACTAGATTGTCACGTTTGTCACGCAGGCGTTTGAGAATTTTACTCGCTGCTCGGGTCTTTGGGAGACTGTTCAACTTTTCGGTGAGACTTCTTAAGAAGCGAATGTAATCGAAATCTGACGTTTCAGATGCAAGCCGCAGTAGCTTTGCCTCGGCGACTAATTCAGGCCATTTGCCTTGGTTCGCCGCGTTTTCGAGTTCGGCAACAAGGTTTTGGAGCTGTGGTTGTGGATTACTTATTTGGACAAATGCTTCTTTGTCCGCTGCACAAATTTCTTGATGTATCTTCGACAGATGTCTTTCAATGTCGTTGCCGCCAAAGGACCGTAGGAATTGTTCCAGAGCTGCGGAATCATTGGCGTGAGCTTGCTCTAGTGCTTCACGAATAATCCGATTTTGTTCAATCTTACTTTCCCATTCATCCATGACGGAGAATTCGGGATCAAGTCCAATTTCAAAGGCATATTCTCTCAGTAAACCACTACAGAAGCTGTGAATTGTTGCTATTGGCGCTTGTCGAAACATCTGCTGCTGTTTTTCAAGGGAGTCATCGTGTTCACCAAGTCGTTCTATCAAGTTCTGTGCCGCTTTTTCGGTGAAAGTGACTGCCAGTATTTTTTTTGGGTCCACATTTTTTTCATTGACGAGCCAACGAAAACGCTCAACTAGGACGGTGGTTTTACCAGAACCTGGTCCTGCGGTAACACAAACTGCTCCTTGATTCCAACTCGAAATAGCCTCGCTCTGTTTGACTGTTTCTTTCATGATTCGATTCTGATTCGACAGAGATCTCTGAAGTTGCAGTGTTTGCATCGGTCTGGATCACGGGGGTCGACTTTGATGTGTCCAGTGTGGATTTTATCGATTGCATTCAGGGCTCTTTGAAGTCCTTGTTTAAGAAAGTTTTGGAAATCGCGTTCAGGTAGTGTCTCAGTATAAGCGCCAGACGTTGTCGGCAAAGAACCGTCGAGGACCTTATTGACTCGCGTGATTTTGTTCCTCAGACCCAGAAACTGGATGCCTATTGGTTTTAGTCCTAGCTCTTGCTCCAGACCCAAAAGATAAAGTGGACCTTGGACATAACCTTCCTCATCGTCAGTCAACTTCCTGATCGAAGAGTCAGTCGAGTACTTGTAGTCCACAACGAAGGCGTATTTTCCTTCTATAGCTTCGTAACGGTCGATGCGTCCTCGGATACACGTTTTGTTTCCTCTGTATCCCGTTGTCACATATTGGAAGTCTGCTTCATGCTTGTGGACAACGTTTTCGAAAATACAAGCAGATGCTTCGTCGGCAGAAAATTGTGTTAAGTCTTCTTCCATACGGTAAAGGGAGGCCAAGGTACGAACAGTGGTAGGGATGCGGTTGCGCTGACATTCGGATTTGAAAACATCCTGCAAAATGGCAAGCACTGGTACTGAGCGATCCTGACTCCACTCAGCTAGGGTACGGTGGACAATATTTCCCTCGAGTTTTCTATCGAATCGTTCCTCTGGTACGGGAGGCCGTTCTTCTAGATCCAGAGTGTGTCGCGAAAAATATTGGTACGGGCACTGTATGAAATCTTCAAGTGAAGTTGGCGAAAAACTCGCATGTTTGGTCGTAATCCACTTTCGTAAATCGGTTGAATCTAGATTCGATGCAGTTGGCACAACATAACTTGGTATCGGTGTACATAGACTTATTGGGTTTAAGATACGGTCATGCTCACGGTCATTTCCTTTGAGCAAGAATGAACGCAATAGCGGTTTGTTCTGTTCGTCAAATTGGGAGTAGCTAAAGAATAAGGTCTGTCGCGCACGAGTTCTAGCAATTTGAAATAGAAGAGTTTCTTCGTCGTCATAGTCTCTCGAGGAACGGAGAGGAATCCCGTTGCGCTGTAAGTTTTCACGATCTGATTCTCCAAAAAATAAATTGGTTTTTGAGGGACGTGGGAATTGATTTTCAACTAGTCCAGGTACGAATACTACTGGTAGTTCCCATTGTCGCGCCTCGTAGATGGGTAGGACATGGACCACGTTGCGACGGTCGTCAGGTACGGGCACTGAGGTTCTTTGTAAGGCAAATTCGAGCATATTCAGGTAGGTATTGAGTGACACTCTATCCCTGCCGGAAATAGAAAGTATTGAAGCCGCTTCTTCAGTGGAACTGCGAAACGCTGAGGCCATTTGCGCTGTAGAGCGCCAGTCCAGAATCTGGTCGTAGCAAGGAAGGATGGGAAGCCCATCGTTTATTTCAGGCTTCCTAGACCAATTTTCGTAGAAGTTGTCGATACGCTCAGTCCATTCCGTGAGTAGAGATGTTTGTTGTGACCACTCGACTGTCTGGTGCAGGTCGGCAAGTTTCTTGCAAATGGTCGGATAGGGCGTTGCGTGTTGTTCCAAAAAAGACAACCCATTACCTGGTAATTTCCGTCGGATATCGAAGTCGAAAACGTCGAGCTCTGTCGGTTTTCCAGCATCACAGACTGGGTTGCGAAGAGCATCTAGCGTTTCCTCAGCCGGGAATCCTTTGTCTGCTGCTCGTAGTAAGGATAGGACGAAACGAACGTTATCGTGCAGCAACAGAGGTTTCGATAGACGGCAACGAAATGGAATGCCGAAACGTTCGAAAACGCGACGAATGATTGGCTCATAGATTTTCGGTGAACGTAATACGATGCCATAATCGGCGAACGAATGCTCTGTGGTGTTGATGCCATCTACGATTCTATGTGCGATCTCTTCGATTTCGTGAGTCGGTGTTACTGCTCTGGAAATAGTGGGTGTGCAGTAAGGCCTATATATTTTTTTTAAACGGTGAATTGAAAGTCCTTTGAAGCATTGATCTGGTTTTTCGACAAAGGTAACTATAGTTTTCTGTGAATTCTCAAGGGTCGCCTGGATCAGTTCCTGCTCTCCGATAGTTAGATGAAAGAACCCGTCGAAATAAATTTCACGAAGTGAGCCAAGATCGCCATTGCGGATATTCGTCGCCGCTGATTGAAAACGCTTCAGTGGCGACACGTAATCAAGTTCACTGAGACGTCTTTCGTAGTGCTGAAATACTTCGGCAAAGCTCTTTTGAGTTTGAGAATTTACAAATTTCTTGATTTGGTTAGCATTGCAGCCCGCAGCCCACAGATCCTTTATTGTTCGCTCTATAGCAGTGATGAGACCGGGAGTTTGGTTTTGAGTCAGCGAAGTGGCAATGTCAACTTCCTGGATGATTTGCTTGAGAAGCCAAGCACTGAGTGCAGGTGATGGAGTTCGGATTCCTGGTGTTAGCCGAACCGTGAAATCCGTTAGTGTTTGTACTGTATTTCCGGGAATGGAGCCATTTTTCCGTGCGAGTGTATGTAGTGTGTGTCGCACCATGCTCGCGGTTGGTACCACAAGCAGAACCTCTTCGCCACGCTCTTCGCGAACTGCGGTTAAAATCTTCTCTAAAACAAAACGGGTCTTTCCGCTACCCGGAGGGCCGATCAGCAGCAATTTATTCACTTGATCGAGGATTGTAGCAATTGTCAGGGTAGTAGATATTATAATTCCTGACGTTACTAGGGCAGTGGCTATTTTGCATATTGGTTTTCATTTTCGTGGTATACATTTATAGCGCTGACGGACCACTGTTGAAATGGAACATCGTTGTCTTGGCCGAATGCATCTTATGTGAGGGGGTAGTTCATGATTAAAGTACTCATAGCAGTTCTCGTGCTGATTCTAACAGCATGTGCATCGGAGAATGATACACCTCTGTTTGAATCTGAGGTTTCTCTTGATGAAATTGTTTACACGGTTGCAGGTGTGGGAATCAGTGGTGCTGGGGGTGATGGCGGCTCAGGTAAGGAAGCTCAATTAGGTAACCCGTTTGGGGTTGTGATCGGCCCGGATGGATCTCTGTATATCTGTGAAGTCGACACTCACAGAGTCCGACGTCTAGATTTGCACACAAACGTCATTTCCACCGTTGCCGGCACCGGTCGCAAGGGGTATTCAGGTGATGGTGGTTCGGCTTTGGAGGCTGATTTAAATGAACCGTACGAAGTACGTTTCTCCCAGAGCGGTGATATGTATTTTGTTGAGATGCAGAATCATGTTGTTCGTAAGGTTGATGCGGCAACTGGAATAATATCAACAGTTGTAGGCACTGGTGAGGCAGGCTACTCAGGTGATGGTGGCAAAGCTATCAAAGCACAGCTTCACAACCCCCACAGCATTGAATTCGATGAGAGCGGTTTTCTTTACATCGCCGATATAGGGAATCACCGCATACGTCGAGTTGAGCTTCCGAGCGGTGTAATAGATACGTTTGCTGGTACTGGAGATCAGGCTGCTACGCCCAATGGCTCTCCTGTAAAAGGTACTCCTCTGAACGGACCACGTGCGATTGCTTTTGACCGTCAAGGCGATATGTTTTTGGCGTTGCGTGAGGGTAATTCAATTTATCGCATTTCGATGAAAGAGAAAGTCTTGCATCATGTCGCAGGTACGGGTTCAAAGGGGTATGCAGGTGACGGCAGCTCTGCAAAACAGGCGCTTTTGTCAGGGCCCAAAGGGATCTCAGTTGGTTCCAATGGTGATGTATATATTGCTGATACCGAGAGTCACACTATTAGGCGCATCGATTTACAGAGCGGTTTAATTGAAACTGTTGTTGGTACTGGTAATCGGCACGATGGTCCTGACGGCGATCCGGATCAATGTGGATTGGCTCGTCCACACGGGGTCTTTGTTGCGCACGATGGCTCGGTATACATCGGTGACAGTGAAAACCACCGAGTACGTGTTTTGAGGTGAGACCAGGCCTCAAGTTAGCCATTGGTGTACTGGATTTGCACGGTGGTATATAGGTAGTCACACGCATCAAGGGCTGGTCTACGACTGTTTTCTCGAGCACATGATAAACTCGTGGGCTTACTCATGGACACTGATTTTCTCATTGTGGGTGTAGGAGTTGCCGGTCTGCGAGCGTTTATAGAGGCCTCTAAAGGAGGACAGGTTCTTGTACTTACTAAGGATCGCTGGACTGAGTCTGCATCCGAGTACTCTCAAGGTGATATTGCGTTTGCCTTGAGTGACATAGAGACAGCCAAAGCTGTTGCTTGAAACCATTGGTGGTAGTGAATGACCGAATTGAACCCTAGTACGGTTGAAATTGTCTCCTCTGAAAGCGATGCTACGAGGTGTAGCATCGCGCTATTCGATTTCGATGGCACTATTTCCTTGATTCGTTCAGGTTGGACTGACGTAATGGTCCCAATGATGGTCGAGATTCTTGCCGGTCTTGGTGGTGATGAGTCGGAAGGAGAGCTAACAACTGTTGTCGAGGAATACGTTGCGAGACTCACTGGCAAGCAAACGATCTACCAGATGATTGAATTAGCGCGGCAAATTTCCTTACGAGGTGGAAAACCTCTCGAACCGATGATGTACAAGCACATGTATCTCAACCGACTTGATGCGCACATCAAGCTTCGCGTTGAAGGATTGAGTGCCGGCACCATTTCACCAGATGAGTTGATGGTTCCAGGTTCACGCTCTCTCATGCAAACTCTGCAAAAACGTGGATTGAGCTTATATCTGGCTAGTGGGACAGATGAGTCTTATTTATCTAGGGAAGCGGAGCTGCTTCAAGTTGACACTTATTTTGATGGGCACATATACGGTGCTCGTGAAGACTACAAGAATTTTTCAAAAAAAATTTTAATAAATCGAATTCTTTGTGAGGGAAACTTTAAAGGTGAAAACTTCTTGGCCTTTGGGGACGGCTATGTGGAGATTGAGAATGTTAAAGAGGTGGGTGGTTGTGCTGTTGGTGTAGCAAGTGACGAGCCTATCTGTTTGCGTGTCGATCCTGTGAAGCGACAGCGGCTAGTGCGAGCTGGAGCTGACTGGATTATCCCAAACTATAATAGATTGAACGAGTTGTTGAGCATTCTATTTCCGTCGTAATGTGAAATTGCTCATGGAGTCAAAATACCCTATCTTTGATCGTTCGGCCCTGCGGGTGCGCCCTCTAGAAGAACGCATGCACGATATGGATGTGGATTATGTCTTGCCTCTAGATGCACCGGTCGATTTTGAACATCCACATCTGAAAGCTATTGCTCGGGATACCTGTGACGCCCGTGATCACGGTGCAGCACGCATTCTCATGATGGGTGCCCATGTTATTAAGATGGGGGTGTCACGTCACGTCATCGACATGATGGAGCAAGGCATGCTAACGCATGTTGCGATGAACGGTGCTGGAGCAATCCACGATTACGAGCTAGCTCGCATAGGAGCGACAACCGAAAGTGTTGCACATTATATCCGCAATGGTGAATTTGGTCTTTGGCGCGAGACTGGCATTTTGAATGATTGGGTCATAGAAGCTGCCCAGCTGAATTTAGGTTTAGGTGAAAACCTCGGCCGGCGAATCTTAGACAGTGATTACAGCCATAAAGGAATAAGCATTTTAGCGGCAGCCTACAAACTGTCAATTCCTGTCACAGTCCATGTCGGTATTGGTTATGACATCATTCACGAGCATGCAAACTGTGATGGTGGTGCATGGGGGTCTGCAAGTTACAGGGATTTTCTGGCTTTCACTAGAACTGTAGAGCATTTAGAAGGTGGTTTAATGCTCAATGTTGGCTCTGCAATTATGGGCCCGGAGGTTTATCTAAAAGCACTATCTATGGCTCGCAATGTAGCGACTCAAAGAGGCTGTGAGATCAGAAATTTCACTACAGCCGTTTTTGACCTAGTTCCAATTGAAGGTGATTACCACAAAGAATTACCCAAAAGTGACCCAGGTTACTATTTTCGACCACACAAAACGATACTCGTTCGTACTGTGGTGGATGGTGGTCGCAGCTACTATTTATGTGGTGATCACCGCAAGACACTTCCAGCGTTACGTGCTGCTATTTTGGGGCTCGATTCACGATGAACTGGGCTCCTATCATTGATCGGTTCAGGTATTGTCGTGTGTTAGTTGTAGGAGATATTTGTCTAGATAGATGGTGCCTTTATGACCCGTCAGCTGGTGAACCTTCGCGAGAAACAGGTATTGCACGGGTTGGTGTTATAGATACTACGGTAACACCTGGAGCTGGTGGGACAGTCGCAAGCAATCTCGCAGCTCTCGGGGCCGGTCATGTATCTGTGCTTGGTGCGATTGGACAAGACGGTTTTGGTTTTGAACTCAAAGATGGGTTGGCAAAACGTGAAATAGATCACCATCTACTTGTGATTTCAAAATGTATACAGACGTTCACTTACACCAAAGTGATTAATCATAAAAACAACAATGAGGATAGGCCGCGACTCGATTTCATCAACAGTAGTCCTCTCTCCGAAGAGATCGAGAATCAACTCATTGAAAATTTCCGCAGCTCCTACGAAGATTTTGATGTAGTCATGGTTGCTGATCAGGCGGAGACAGATCAAGGCGGTGTTATCACCGACTCTTTTCGAGAAGTGCTTACAGACGCTGCTAACAGCAATCCAGAAAAGATCATGATCGCCGATTCTCGCAATCGAATCGAGAGATTCCGTAATGTCATTGCCAAGCCAAATATTGTCGAGGCAACGAATGCATCCGCGCGTCTTTGTGGAACTCTAGATTTGCCCCGTTTGCGAGATACTATTGGAACAAAACCTCTTGTGGTGACCCGCGGCCCCGAAGGAGTGTTGCTGGCCGATGATAACGGCGTGAGAGAAATTCCGACAGTGTCAGTCGATGAACCAGTTGACATTTGCGGTGCCGGAGACAGTTTTGCAGCCGGCATGGCCCTCGTATTGGGGTCTGGTATAGAGATTGAGACGGCAATCTATTTTGGCAGCCTTGTCTCAAGTATCACTATCATGAAGAAAGGTACAGGTGTTGCTGACTCCAAGGAAGTTCTGGCCAAATCTGGGGTTACTGCGAACTGGAATTAAGAGACAGTGGGGTGTCGACAATTACATTTAGTGCTAGCTGGATCGTTCAATAAGGATAGACAATCTAGCGGCAGTGTATATTTTTGCACCTAATAGGGTCAATCATGAGTTTTCCTACTGAATACAAATCTAAACTTTTTGAAGCAATTGACACGATAGACATGACTAAGGTGGGCCAAGTTATCGAAATGCTTACAAAGGCTCGTGATGAAAGTCGACAAATCTTTGTTTTCGGTAATGGTGGAAGTGCTGCTACTGCCAACCACTTTGCTTGCGACATAGTAAAAGGTGCTAGTTATGGCCATACCAAACGCTTCAAAATCATGGCACTGAGTGAACAAATTCCTACGATGACTGCGTATGCAAACGATGTCGGATATGATGTAATTTTCGTGGAACAGTTGCGAAACTTTGCTCGACGGGAAGACGTTGTGATGGCAATTAGCGGCAGTGGCAATTCGCCAAATGTTGTTCGGGCTATTGAGTATGCAAATGAAATCGAGTGCCATACAATTGGCCTAAGTGGATGCAGTGGTGGCAAAATGGGCGAGATGGTTGACCTCAACGTACATGTAGCTGATCATCATATGGGACGAGCCGAAGATGGCCACATGATTGTTTGCCACATGATCGCTTATCACTTCATGGATAACTGCTCCAATGTCGGAGTGTGATTTAGATTCCTCAAGTTCGGTACACGCGAACTAGCTTTGCGTTCTTGTGCAACTGATTGTTTTGAGCTGGTTGCTAAGTTAATCTGCCATACCGTTCAGATGCACGGCAAAACGTATAACTTTTCCAGAGGTAACGAAGCTATTGACTGAAACGCACGACTGAGACTGACTAGCCTGGTTTCGGTGACGATATTTCCCTATCGTACTAGTGTTTTTAAAAACTTTTCTAATGACAGTGTATTTAGTACATCATTTACCGTTAGCCAGCCGCGTCGCGCTGATAACACCCCGTATTGCATGTTGTCGAAATGTTTTGTGTGGTGTGCATCGGTGGAGATAGTAAATTTGACGCCACTTGATTTAGCGACTCTAAGGTGTGGAAACCCTAGGTCGAGTCTTTCCGGGCTCGCATTGATCTCGATGTGCACATTACATTTGCTGGCCTCAGCAACTACGCGTTCGAAGTCATATACGTAGGGGTCACGTCGAAGCAATAAACGGCCGGTAGGATGCCCCAGAATGTTGACATATGGGTTTTCCAAGACGTGCAATAGCCGGTCGGTCATTTTTTCAGATTCGATGTCCATGTGGCTGTGCACACTAGCGATCACGAGATCGAGTTGAGCTAACACTTCGTTGTCGATATCAAGTTTTCCATTTTGGAGAATGTCAACTTCACAACCACTAAGAATGGTGAAATCTTCCCACCGTTCTGATGCTTCTCGAATCTGTTTGATCTGCTTTAAAAGCCTACTTTCGTCCAGTCCGTTGGCCATTGCTAATGCTTTTGAGTGGTCCGTAATTGCGATGTATTGATAACCCTTTTTGCGTGCGGCCTCAGCCATTTCATTCATCGAAAAATAACCGTCACTCTCGGTGGTGTGCATGTGAAGGTCGGCCACAATTTCATCGGCTCGAATCAGTTCTGGTAGAGTGCCCTCAGCTGCAGCCTCGATTTCACCAGTGTTTTCCCGAAGCTCTGGTGGAATCCAAGAGAGTCCGAGAGCCTCATAAATGCTTGTTTCGCATTGTCCAGCGATTTTTGTGCCGTCGTCATTGCGATAAAGGCCATACTCGTTGAGGCGAAGCCCCATACGCACAGCCCGTTCACGTAGGGCGACGTTGTGTTCTTTGCTGCCGGTAAAGTATTGGAGTGCTGCTCCGTAGCTATCAGTTTCAAGTGCTCGGACGTCTACCTGCAGGCCTTCACGTCCAACTGTGACACTAGCCTTGGTGTCACCATGGACCAGGATTTCGTTGACAGACGGATGTTCAACGAAACGATCTATAGCGTTGGTGGTTTTGGGACCAGTAACGAGCAAGTCCACATCGCCAATTGTTTCTTTGCCACGTCTCAAGCTGCCTGCGGCAGTAATGTCATTGGAATCGTTGTTTTCGTTTAAATAATTGACTAACTCTATGGCAGTCTGGTGAGCAAAGTTGATGAGAAATCGTCCCGCATTTCTCTTATAAATTTCAATACCACGTAAGATCCTGTGCTCGAGTTTTTCACCCATACGAGGTAATTCTCTAAGTTTTCCATCACGGCACAGTTGCTCCAATCCGTCGATTGTAGATATTCGAAAATGGTGATGAATGGTGGCTATGGTTTTGGGTCCCAGGCCACTTATTTTCAGAAGCTCGAGTGCAGTTGGTGGATATTTTTCTAGCATTTCGTCGCGACGACTGAAACTGCCACGCTCAATGAGGTCCTTGAGTGCAGATGCAATGCTTTTCCCTATACCTTTGATGTCTGTAATGTTACGGTCGGAATCTTGTAGGATCGTTACGATGGGCTCTGACAAACTAGCAACTATTTGAGCTGCGTTGCGATAACTACGAATACGGAATCCATCGATGCCGGCGATTTCCATCAGATCGGCAGTTTCCTCTAGCGTGTCAGCGATTTTTTTGTTGTCCACTTTAGGTGTGATGAATGCTATCAACGTAGCGGTTCATAACCGCACAAGTTATTACATTTTGTTAGATTCTAACGCGGCGAGCCTGCTGACGACATCCCAAGGAGTATTGAGTGACGAGAAATGCAAGGAAAGTTGTTATTTTCTTTAGAGAGTTTATGGTGGAGTTTTGCCGTGTATCAGAGCACTATTTGAATCATTGTTTTACTCACAAACCCATCGTTAGGTCATAGCAGGCCATTTCTGTTTGATTGCGAACGATCAGTTTGCCATCTGCGATCGCAGGATTGTTCCAGGTTTTGCCTCGAATTGCTGTGAATTTTGCTAACTCTTCGTGGCCTTCTGGTGTTGCTTTTACTAGAGCGACTTCACCCTTTTCGGTCGAGATGATTAGATGTCCGTTAGCTAATAGTATTTGCCCATAACCATAACGACCACCTTTCCACTTCTGTATTCCAGTACGAACATCGATTGCCTGTAGGATGCCTTCATCTAAACCGTACACGTGGTTCTCATGTAAAACAGGCGTATTGAATTTACTCTTCATTCTGTTGTTCGACCAGATTTTTTCAACTTTAAAGACTTTGTCTCGTGCGGTTATTCTGACAAGTGCTGAACCCTGGCCATAGCCAGCTGAGATGAAAATATGCTTGTCATCTACGACGATTGGCTGGGTGCAGTTGATGCCCATTTCTGTCCTCCAGGGATACTCCCACAGAAGAGATCCGTCCTCCACGTTTAACCCCATCAGACGTTTGCTGCTAACGATGAGAAGTTGTCTTTTTCCTGCCACGGTTGCAACCATGGGTGCAACGTAGGCTTGATTGTCGTCGAGTGATTGCCAGGCCAATTCACCCGAATTTTTATTGTAAGCAGCTACTGATCTTCCATGATGTCCACCTGGAAGTGTGATTACTTTGTCGCCTACGATCAATGGTGAGGCGGACATGGCCCACGTCAAATTGGCAACTCCACTATCTATAAGGATGTTGGTTTTCCACAGAAGTCTGCCGTTTTGAGCATCTAAAACTCGAAGTTCCCCTGTAGCACCAAGTGCGTAGATCTTCCCTTTGTGCCATGTTGGAGTTGCACGTGGGCCGTCGCCACCCAGACGTTCTTGAAATAATGCATTCCATTCATGCGACCAGACTTCGATTCCTGACGTAAGATCGTAGGCAGTGACCACCTCTTTTTTGCGACGTTGTTCGATTGTATAGATGTGCCCTTGAGCAACAATGACCGAGGCATAACCACCCCCAATTGTTTGTCTCCAAAGTTCAGGCAAACGGCCATCTCGCCAATTTGTTTGGATCGGTTGCTGATCGTAGACTCCGTCTCGGTTTGGCCCGCGGTAGTCGGTCCAGTAAATTGAATCCGAAGTCGACGCAGTTCGTGCTTCTTGTATTGTCCTTGAGCGGGCAGTTTCGATAGTTTTGTAATGGTCATCAGAGTCGTAAAATCGAAAGAAAGGGAGGGTGTCACTACTGCCCGCCATTTCTACACCCAAATCGTAGAATGCAAATAAGTGCACCACAGTCAGGATTGCCAACACGGTGGACACGTAGATCTTATGCAGTGTACGTGTCTTTTTTCGTATCCACAGAAACATCAGGCCCACTGGAGGCACCAGCAAGCAGAGCAAGGTAAGTACAATCATATTTTGGGACCAATGTCTTAATATGTTCATTTTGCAACAGAGGATATCGAGATACTCCAGGGATGCGAAACGTGTTGAGTCGGTTTTTCCTGGTTTCTCGAGGTTTTAAATATATTTACCCGTCTAATGATACTAGCTTCTTAGATTTCGACTTTAGTTTCCATCCAGTTGCCGGTATTGGCAGAATCAATGACAGCATCACAGACTTTCTGTGTTTGCAACGCATTGTGAAAATCAGGTTGACTTGAAGTACCGTTTTCGACACCGGCGACGAAATCGGCTAAAGCGTTCAGAAAGGTATGCTCATAACCGATCGTAGTTCCAGGTACCCAGTACTTATCCATGTAGGGGTGCTCTGGGTTACTAGCGTGGATTTTCCGCCAGCCAGTCAGATGGTCTTCTGTTTTTTCTCCTGATTGTTGCTGGGTGTACTCAAAGAAAGATAGATTTTCAGGATCTTCTAGGTCGAAGAATACACTGCCGTCGACACCATTGAGCTCGAATGTGTTGTAGTTCTTGCGGCCTCGGGCATAGCGCGTTGATTCGAAAGTCCCGATTGAGCCGTTGGCGAACTCAGCAAGAAACATGCAGGCATCATCAATACCGACCGGCTCCACTTTGCCAGTATCGATGTGTTCACGTTCCTTTACGAAAGTTTCAGTTCGTGCAACGACTCGAGTTATAGGTCCGTTTAGCCACATTGCAGAATCAATCGAATGGGCAAGTAAATCACCAGTTACTCCTGATCCTGCCGCATTGATATCAAGTCGCCACAGAGCAGCACCTCCTTGGGGGACCTTTTCGTTGATTGTCCAGTCTTGCAAGTAGGTTGCTCTATAGTGAAAAGGCCGTCCAATGCGCCCTTCGTCGACGATTTGTTTGGCGAGCGCTATGGCCGGTACTCGTCGATAGTTGTACCAAACCATGTTGGGCACGCCGGATTTTTCCACAGCTCTGGTCATTTCTTCTGCTTCGGCAACATTGACAGCCAAAGGCTTTTCGCAGCAGATCATTTTTCCTGCCTCTGCAGCCCTAATAGCAATATCGCGATGCAGATTATTTGGCACACAGATGTCTATTAGGTCTACATCGTCAGCTTCCACAACTTTTCGCCAATCGGTTTCTGTACGTTCGTAACCCCAACGGTCGGCAAAAGCTTGAAGTTCATCGGGTTTTCGTGCACAGGCAACCTTCAACACCGGTGTATGTTTGACATCGAAGAAATCGTTGAGTCGTTTATAAGCGTTGGAGTGTGCTCGACCCATAAACCCGTAACCGATCATTCCGATCCGAAGTTCTTTCGCCATGGTAGTGGTTCTCCTAAGCGGGTATACCCGCGACCACGCATCGTAGCGAGTGAAAAGTATTGAGTCAAGTAAAGTTCATGCGTAAAAGGGAATCAACTGGATACTTTATGGCTCTGTGCAGATGCGCACTTCGTGAGTTTATTCGTACCGAAGGATTTCAACTGGGGTGATATTGGCCGCTTCTCCAGAAGGATATAGCGTGGTTACATAGCTAAGAGCAATGGCGGCGCTACCTATGAACAAAGAGTCCAAGAGGTTTGCAGAAAAAGGAACATAGCTTAGGCCGTAAATTTCTGCATCGAGTGGGATTAGTTGATAAGTGTCCGAGACATGGCACAAGATTTGACCCATGATAAGACCAACTCCGGTTCCGATTGAGCCGATCGTCAAGCCTTGATACATGAATATTTTGCGCACTTGCTTCTTCTGTGCGCCCATCGATAACAGTACGGCGATGTCACGACTCTTTTCCATGATGATCATCACCAGCGACGTCAGAATATTTAGTGCGGCTACCAGCATGATAAGGCCGATTGTAATTGTTGTGACTAGCTTTTCTACCTCGAGTGCATTAAAGATATCTCGATTTCTTTCCATCCAGGTCGTAGCCGCAAAATTCTTTCCTGCAATATCTTCTATGTTTCGACTGATTTCGGGTGCAAGATGTAAATCATCTATCTTGAATTCGATTGAATTAATCACGTTGGCAAGTGCTAGAGATCGTTGCACAGAGAGAATGCTCGCAAAAGCCCAGTGGTGATTATATTCGTAAAAGCCAGAATCAAAGATTCCAGCTACACGGAAGCGTTTGTAACCAGGTATCACACCGTAGGGAGTAATATCACCTTGTGGGCTAACTACGGTCACAGTCGAATGAAGAACTGCACCAATTTCTTCACTCAGTTTTCGTCCAAGAATAATACCAGGCAACTCTTCAGCTGACTCTAAGTCGTCAATTGACCCCTCGGTCAACTTACTGAGCAGTGTGCCAACTTGTAATTCGAAATGTGGGTCAATTCCCTTAAGTACTGAGGCTCGGCCTCGTATGGGGCCGGTGATCATGACTTCTCCGTAGAGGGCCGGAGCAACTGCAACAACATGGTTAATATTCTCAAAGCGGGAAAGAAACGTAGGCCAATTCTCAATACCAAAGCCACGTTCTTTTTCAAGCAGGTTGATGTGAGAAACTGCGCTCAACAGGTGATGTTGCAAGTCCTCCTGTACTCCAGCGTTTATCGCAACTGCGACAACGAGGGCCATTACACCTAGTGCGACACCCACTATGGCTATTAGAGTGACGACAGAAATAAACTTCTGTTTTCTTTTTGCTCGAAGGTAGCGTGTTCCAACGAAAGACTCAAATGACATAACGTGTCGCAGCCTATTGTGCGAGTGGCTGTATTACTATAGAACTACTCTTCGAACCTCTCGAGTCGAGTGGCCAATCCGATATCACGCTCGGGTCTCAAAAGAGGAAACAGAATCACATCCCGTATTGACGGCGAGTTAGTCAATATCATTACTAGACGGTCAATGCCAATACCTTCACCAGCCGTGGGAGGCATACCATAACAAAGTGCCCGAATATAGTCTTCATCCATGGCGTGTGTTTCTTCTGCTCCAGCCTTGCGTTCAGCGACCTGCAATTGAAAACGTCGGTACTGTTCTCGCGGGTCATTGAGTTCCGAATAGGCATTAGCGATCTCCATTCCTCCTGCATAAATTTCAAAACGTTCCACCCAGTTTGGATCCTCAGGTTTTTGTTTAGAAAGAGGAGATGCTTCTACCGGATAGTCGTAAACTAGTGTCGGTTGAATTAAATTCGGTTCACAGAGATCTTCAAAAATCTCAAGAATTAATTCACCGAGTGACCCTTTGGAAGGGAGAGATTTTTTTGTGACATGATTATAGGCTTTTATTATTTCTGTGACACGATGACTGTCGGCGAGGTCTTCTGCTGATATGTTGCCCGCACTCGAAGGCCAATGTTCGACCAGAGTTTCCTTCATGCTAACGCAGTGCAACTTACCAAAATCGATCGTATGTGGACCGTATGTCACTACAGTTTTTCCATCATGTAAGGATTCGGCGGTTTGTCTCAATAGTTCGCCGCTAAGTTTCATGAGATCTCGGTAGTCACTATAGGCTTGATAAAACTCAAGCATTGTGAATTCAGGGTTGTGATGTGAGGAGATTCCTTCATTGCGGAAGTTACGATTGATCTCATAAACACGATCTAGACCACCAACAATGAGGCGTTTTAAATAAAGCTCTGGTGCGATGCGCAGAAATAGGTCGATATCAAGTGTATTGTGATGCGTTGTAAAAGGACGAGCTAATGCCCCACCATAAACAGGCTGCATCATGGGGGTTTCAACCTCGATAAAATTATGATCATCGAGAGTGGTGCGTAGTGTCGAGATTATCCTGTTGCGTTGAATGAAAACGTTTCTTACTTCAGGGTTGGCTATAAGGTCCAAATAACGCTGGCGATACCGCGTTTCGATGTCTTGCAAGCCATGCCACTTTTCTGGCATTGGAAGAATAGCTTTCGCAAGAAATTCGAGCTTTTGAGCCCTAACTGTTAGTTCTCCAGTTCGGGTACGAAACATGTATCCTTCGATGCCAACGATATCACCCGCGTCTAGCTTTTTGTATACGGAAAACTGTGTTTCGCCCACCGTATCCTGGCGTACGTAAATCTGTAGTTTTATAGATGCCTGTTCTATATGGCAAAAACCAGCCTTGCCCTGCCGACGGATTGTGGCAAGCCGTCCGCAAACACGAACAGCAGGCTTCTGTTCTTCAAGATCTTCAGCCTCGATATTGCTATACGTTTCGTGCACCTGAGTCAGTGAGTGACTAAAGGTGAACTTACCGGGGTAGGACTGGAAACCGAGATCCTCAATTTCCCGAATTTTTTCAAGGCGCTGTTCTAATAATCGATCTTCTGTCGACAAGGGACTTCCTCCAGTTACTTACTTGAGGTCAACTGTTTATTATAGGGCTGCCCGATCTGTATTCCGTGGGGAAGGCAAAGCATCTTGTTCATTATCATCTTTGTTTTCGGGTAAAGTCTGCTGGAGGTCCAACAGATTGCAGCAACTTATAGACACGAGCAATAGGTAGGCCGACAACGTTGAAATAACAGCCTTCGATCCTCTCCACGAATTTTGATGCACCAGTTTGGATGCCGTATGCTCCAGCCTTGTCGAATGATTCTCCACTACTAGCGTAGGTTTGCATCTCTTGTTCACTCAATTCCCTGAAGTGAACTGAGGTTGTTTCTATGAAGGTTTGGGATTTCTTTTCACACAGAATGCAGACAGCAGTCATAACCTCATGCACTTGGCCAGATAGAAGACGAAGCATAGTGACGGCTTCCTTCTGATCTGTCGGTTTTCCCAAAATTTTCTGATCAATCACCACGATGGTATCAGCGCCCAAAACAGTCTCTCCTGGTTTGGCCACGATACGGGCTTTGCTTTCAGCGAGCCGTAAAATATATTTCTGTGCAGGTTCGCCGGGTAGAGGAGTCTCATCGATACTAGCCGGACGTGTCTCGAACAAGATTCCTGCATTGTGGAGTAACTCCTGTCGGCGAGGTGAGGCGGATGCAAGGACTATCATTGATCTTAACGATGCACTGGCTCGTAAGAAACTAGAAAATTATAGCTATTCGACGCATGTCACAGTTGTCCTTATTCCATAAAGCCTTTGTGCATAAAACTATCAATTAATCGGCACGCGGTTTTGTTGGCCCGAGTTTAGTAAGCGGTTGACTATAACCTTTACCGAAGCGATTTTCCAGAACCAAATAGATCGTAGGAATCAAAACTAAAGTGATTAATGTTGAGCTTAGTAGTCCACCAATGACAACACGTGCCATAGGCGATTGTAGTTCTCCGCCTTCTCCGATACCCAACGCCATTGGCGTTAGGCCCAGTACGGTTGTGATCGTTGTCATCAGGATTGGCCGCAAACGTCGCTGGCCAGCTGTAAGTACAGCTTGTATTGGATCCATGCCTTGATTACGACGAAGGTGATTCATGTAATCCAATAAAACGATGGCATTATTGACGACAATCCCCACTAGAACGATGAGACCAAGAAAGGCTTGAATATTAAAGGTCGTTTCTGTTGCAAGCATGGTAACAATTATGCCGGTTGTTGCCATTGGAACCGAGAACAAGATGATCAGTGGATCACGCAATGACTCAAACTGTGAAGCCATCACCATGTAAACCAGTAGGAGCGCTAAAACCGTGGCAAAGGTCATTTGCCGAAACGATTCTTGCTGTTCCTCGTACTCACCGCCAAATACGACCTCATATCCTGGGGGTTTGCTGATACCCGAAATAGGTTCTCGTAAGTCGGCTACTACACTCCCCAGATCGCGGTTGACAATTGCACCACTAATTATGATTATGCGCTCTTGATCAGAGCGACGAATTTGAAAAGGTCCCTCCCGCCTCTGTAGACGTATAATGCTCTCAGCAGGAATCACATCAGAGTTAGGCAAGGTTATAGGGATTCTTGTCACTTGATCGATATTCAATCGATCCTCCTCGTCTAATCGAACGAGAATATCGTATTCATCACCTTGTTCACGGTACATTGACGCACGAGTTCCACCGATGGCTGTTTCCAAAGTTTGGGTGACTTCGGAAACTGTTAGACCCATTGCTGTTGCTTTTGCACGATCGATAGAGACCAACATCTCTGGAAAGCCGCTTTGTTGACTGATTCGGGCATTACGGACACCTTCAGTCGCCATCATGATTTCGTGCACGCGACTGGCGAGCCGACGTAGAACTACTATGTCGTGGCCGCGTACTTCAACACTGAGACGGTCTTCGTCACTAAATCGAGTCATTCGCAAACCACTTCTAACTCGAGTACGAATCCGCATACCTGGCTCCACGTAGACCAAAGGTCGAAGGGCCTCTGCAATTTCACCTGCAGAGCGGACTCGGTCATTTTGATCGACTAGCTCGATTCGCAACTCGGCCTCGTTGCCGCCGTCGTCGTCCCAAGAGCTGGAACTGCCAACTTGAGTCAGAATATGCTTGACCTCGGGGGCGTTTTCTCGAATTACCTTCTCAACGCGTTGAGTTACTTCATGAGTAACCTGCACGCGGGTCCCTGGCTCTAATTCGAGATCAATCCGAAGTTGGCCTTCGTCGACCTCTGGTTGGAGTTCCACACCAATCAACGGCGCAAAATATGTGGATCCAATAAATAACAGTACGGCAGTCATGACGACAGTACGCGGATATGACACAGCTCTAGTAAGAATGGTTGTGTAGTTGGACTCTAATTTCCTGTGAAATTTTGTGAGGAGCTGACCAGCTCGATTTGCAGAAATGTTGTTTCTTTGAAGAAAGCGAGCACACAGCGCTGGTACGACTGAAATTGAAATTAGCAGGGAACAAAATAGTGAGAAAGAAATCACCCATGCCAACTGTCTAAAGATTTGAGCCGACATGCCACCCATGAATAAGACGGGCAAAAAGACGGAGACTGTTGTGAGGGTCGAAGCCGTGATTGCAGTCGTTACTTCTCTACTTCCTGCGATGGCGGCTTGCTTGCTACTCTTTCCTTCTTCGTGGTGACGAAAGATGTTTTCTAGTACAACTATGGAATTGTCAACCAACATCCCAACGCCCAAAGCTAAACCACCAAATGAAATGACGTTTAGAGTGAAACCATTCAGAAACATCAAAGCAAAAGTAGTAATAACGGAAATTGGGATGGCTATTCCGATGAGAAGAGTGCTGGTGAGATTTCTAAGGAAAAAAAATAAAACGAATAACGCTAAACCACCACCGACGATAGCCGCTTGCTGTAAATTCTGGATTGCATCACGAATGAAATTAGCCGAATCCCAGGGTGAGGTGATTGATACCGTCGGATAATCCTCCCCAAGGAGAGCCATTTCTTCGTGGACCCCCGTGGAAACTTCAACTGTATTTCCACCCGATTGTTTATAAATATAAAGGCGAACTGCTGGTTTCCCGTCGGCAGAAACTAGATGTCGCACCTCTTCATGAGAGTCTTTGACGGTGGCAATATCTCTGAGATATACAGGCACACCAGCTCGAGTTGCGATACCAACATCCAGAATTTCATTAACATTTTGAAACTCACCAGTGGTACGGAAGAGTACTTCGTAGCGACCTTCTCTCACTGGCCCCACTGGGCGGTTAACGTTTTCTTGGCGTAGTATCGATACTACCTGAGATGTAGGAATTCGAAGTGATCTTAGTTTGTCGAGAGATAGATCAACATGGACCTGGCGTCGTAATCCACCAGAAATTCGGACTTGCGCGACTCCCAGAACACGCTCGAGACGATAAGCAATGTGTTTTTCTGTGAAGTGCCGCAGCTGCTTCGGATCCATGTTCGCCGACGCAACTGTTAGTGACATGATTGGGTACTGTGTGATGTCGTACTTGTAGACGGTAGGAGGATTGATATCATCTGGCAGTACCGTTCGGCGACGATCGATTCGAGCTCGAATATCGTTGGCAGCTTCATCGAGATCTGTGCCGTATAGAAAACGGCAGCGTACATTGGTTCTGCCTTCTGAAGAAGAAGAAGTAATTTCTTCCAGCCCAGGCGCGGCTGCCAATGCTTGCTCAAGAGGACGAGCAACTAATGTTTCCATTTCTTCAGGAGCAACCCCCTCATAGGTTACGTTGACGCTTATAGTTGGGTATTCGCGTTCGGGCATTAGATCGACAGGGATCTGAAATAGTGAGATACCTCCCACTAGCAGAGCCATGGCGCACCCCATTGAAACTGTTACTGGTCTACGGATTGAAAACTCGGAGATGTTCATATGAACTCAGACATCAGGGGGTTTGGTCCTTTGAGGACGGCCGAGTTTTTTTCTCGACGCAGTTTTTCTTGCTCTACGTTCTCTTTGTTTTTAAACCGGATTCGATCACCCTCACGTAACATCGCTGCCCCTCGGCCGACGATCTGGGTGTTGACTGCAAGGTTGGCTAGAACTTCCACGTGGTTTTCACGGGCAAGACCAATTTCAATGGGTTGGAAGGTTGGTTTGTCTGCGTGAACAACGTAGACGCCAGGCTGCTCGCCACGGTGGACTAAGCTTTCACGAGGAATGAGTAAGGCTTCACGGGTTGATCCCAACTGCAACGCGATGCGAGTGAACATTTCTGCCTTCAAAAGATTTCTCGAATTGGGAATATCGATTTCGATCAGAGCACTACGGGTTGCTGCATCGAGAACAGGGGAGATGCGTGCAACTTTTCCAGTGAAAACATGTTCAGGTATCGCATCCACTTGGACGACTGCTTTGGTGCCAATCCGAAGCCGACCAATATCTCTTTCTGGCACGTTTCCCTGTGTCACCATTGTCGTGAGGTTTACTACGCGTATCACTGCAACACTGGGACTTACCAGTGCACCCACATCAACGTAACGGTTCGCCACGATACCTCTTATTGGTGAGTAAATTTTTGTTCGAGAGAGCCTGATTTCTAGTTCGAGCAACTGAGCTTCGGCTTGTTGTTTTTGTGCTTTCGCCAGTTCAACCTGGGCATTTATGACAGCTATCCCAGTTTTGTGGGTATCGTAGTCTCGGAGTGATAACAGTTCTTCTTTGAATAATTGAGTGGCTCTTTCGAGTTCGGCTTGTTCATTTTGACGTTCGGCAATGCGTTGGATAAGAGTAGCACCGGTTACTAAAATACTGGCGTGCGCTCGGTTAACTTGTTGCTGCAACTCTTCGTCATCAAGAGTGGCGATTAGAGTGCCTTTTTCTATGCGGTCACCGACATTGAAGTAAAGCTCTTTCACTCGCCCTTGAGAGTGAGGGCTAACATCTACGGACTCTTTCGCTTTTAGAGGTCCGGTAAGCAATAGGTCTTTCTGGATGTAGCCCAGATGCGATTTTACTACCTCGACCGTGATAACACGGCCTCTAGCATGCATTCGCCGAGGTTTTTTAGTAGATTGCTGGGTGTCATACACGCGCGCACCGAACAGATACAATAACCCAGTCCCAACTAAAACCACTGCAATCTTCTTGGTTGCTGTGTTCATCAATTTCTGTACCCTTGTCAGGGATCTGATTAATCGACTTTAGCTCAAGCTCAGGGTAGAAATAGAAAAATTTCAACCCGATGAGAAGTTAGCCGCTAGTTTACCAATAAATTTCACTTCAAAACTATCGTGACCCGAAGCGAATATAACTTATCGTTTCTCTCAAAGTGGCCATGGGGTCACGGGTTTTGAGTCCTAGCTCTTTACGTGCCTTGGCTGTGCTGCAATACCAAAAACAAGCAGACATCCTAATGGATTCATCGTCGAGTTTGAATTCATGTCCGATTAGTGGCATGGTGGCTCTTAATAGTTTGGCGCTTCCAAGAGCTAACCATAGAGGGGGTTCTATTTTCGGAGTTGGCAGGCCTGAAATTTGAGCTGTGTGTGTAATCAATTCTTTAAAAGTCCAATTCACGCCACCAAGCAGATAGCGTTCTCCTATTCGCCCCTGATGCATGGCACTTATGATAGTGGCGGCGACGTCACGAACGTCCACCAAATTTAGCCCACCACTAGGAATCGCCATGATTTGCCCTTCAAGAAACAATGCTATGTCTTGAGTTGAGGAAAAACGATCGTCGCCTGGCCCCAGTAGTAAACTCGGATTAACAATGACAATCGGCAGTTCTTTTTCTTCGACATACTTTAAAGCTAGCTTCTCTGCGTCGATTTTACTTGTGTAGTAGGGCCATCCTTCAACCGTCCTAGTAGCATACTTAGCCGTTTCATCGCGCTCTGCTGGTGTATGGCCGACTGCTATAGTTCCTGAGGTCGAGATAAAAACTGCTTTTGATACACCGTATCGATGCATCGCTTCACAGACATGACGAGTACCCTCGACATGGGTGTTGTAAAGTAACGACGGGTCTTTGGGTTGACGTTGTACAATTCCTGCAAGGTGATAAATCTGGTCGACACCTTTTACTGCTCGATCTACGTCGCTTCGAGATGTGATGTCACCGAGGACCACTTCGGTTGATTTTTCGAGGTCGTCTCGCCAAGGTGAACGGCACAGTAGACGTAGGTGAATTTCTGGTTCTGCCTGACTGAGCTGAGCCACCAAATGTCTACCAAGAAAACCAGTTGCACCGGTTATTAGAGCAGTTTTCATGCTGGCTCAACCGTTTCCCTTTGCCCGGAGACATCAACCATGCCAATTGGGGGAATATGCAGATGAGTTACACTGGGCTTCCGTCCTACGTGTGAATGAGCCATTTCAAGGGCTTCTTCCATTGTTGCAGCCGTTTCCCACCCCATCACCTTAGCGGTATGAGAATCTTCTGCGCCTACGACGATGACTTTGCCTACATGTGCGCGTCCATTCTCTCCCCAGTACCACATATAGAAGGGATGTACGCCGTGGTAAGCGTGACCTTTGCGATACATCTCAATGTAATCGGGATTTTTAGCAAATTCTTCTTCGTATTTTCTCTGTAGGATGTGCGAATCATTTGTCGCAGGCAAAATACGATTGAAAAATTCGATGTAAGACGGATGATGCTTTGGGTCAAATTCGTTGTAAAGAGGATGAGTAACAATTAGAACACCATTTTTTTTCACTATAGGCATACCACGATACATGTTAAATAGATATCCCAGTGCCATTACCTGTACAAGCAACGGGTTCAATATAGAGTTGACATTGTAGGGACAAATGAACGGCATCCCGAAAACGACGACATCAGATTGACCTTTGACGGGAACACAGTACTGTTGATAGCAGTACGCGAGCGTTCTAGCATGAGTTTCGTGTGTTTCTCCTGCGTGTATGGCAATCAGGTCATATGGTGCTGGAACCGAAAAGAGGATCTTACGTTTAGTCTTCCGTGAAAGCTTACCGAGTCCAAATTTCGCTGTTGCGAACGCTGCCTTGTCGAAGGTATTCCAGCGGTCCTCGTTTTTGACGAAGAAACTTAGATTTGGATCGAACATTGCATTGTTTACAACCGTTTCGATGTGAAACACTTTGAGGTTTTTGTTGACGATTTCACCCATGCGGTCAGCTGAGCTTTTAAGCGCTGAGCGTTTGTCATCGAAGTAGGAATCGCTCTTAAGAATAGTATCGGGATTATGGTGAGCCTGAAGCGATGGATAATCACAGAGTCCGATTGCAGTGGATTTGTTTCCTCCATCCATCGGGACTAGGTTGATATTGATGTAAATCAACAGGTCAGATTCAGCCGCTCGGCGGTTAATACGTACGCGTTCTCCCAGTTCGGTTTGACCTAATTCAACCATACCTTCGGGGTCTTCGCCGTCGTGGTTGTACAGATTACGAGGGTAGTAAGAGTCGAAAATTTTTTTACCGACTGCATGTTGAATTTCAAACGGCTCCATCCGGCGATGAAACGAGGTCGCAATGATGATATTTACGTCTGTAATACTGTGACGCGCAAGCAATTCGAGAACGATAGTGAGTACGGATTCACGAAGATCGGGACGTTTCATTATTGGGAGCGGTAGCGAAATATCATCTGTAGCGATGGTAACTTTCATTCCCGGGCGGAGTAGCTCGACAAATGGTTTTGTGCCAGAACAATTTTCCAAAGCGTATCGGATTGCCGCGTCGCGATTAGCGAGACCAGGAATCGTAGGTTTGGGGTAGACGACACGAGTTCCAGGAGGAAACTTGACTGAAATCAAATCCTCGCCGTACCACAGCAGACGTTTTGCAGAAGTGTGGTCGAGGTGGGCTATGCAGTCATCATAAGGAACTAGTGCTTCTCGTCCCACAGCGTTTGGTTTAGGGTCACCGAACGTGAAATTTTCGACGACCTGGCTATTTGTATTCACTTAAAAACCTCAATATTCAGGGATAGCGCCAACTTTTTGTCCGGATTGCACAGTTCATTCTGAGTACAGACAAATATTATTTCGATACTCGTAAATCTAAGATTGCCCACTTCTTTTTAACGGCTATTTTTCTTAAGTGACGGTCTGGATTGACTGCAACAGCCAAACCCAGTGCCTCTAACATCGGCACATCCGACAAACTGTCCGAATACGCTTTTGAGCGTTCCGTGTCAACATTATACTCTCGGCAATAGTTTTTGATTGCTGCGACCTTCTCCTGTCCAGCCAGCAGTGGTGCTACGATTTCACCAGTTGCTATTCCGTTCTTCAGAGCTAACCGATTGGCAATAATGTCGTCAAAGCCAAGATGGTTAGCCGCAGCGGTAATTGCGAAATCGAGCCCGCCACTAATGAGGACCAGCCTGAATCCATCGGCGCGGTCAGATGCTATCAGCGATGGAGCGCCCGGGTAAATCTTTGGGAGAATCTCAGTCGAAAACATTTCCATTGACTGTTCTTTGAGAATATTCTGGTGCATGCCACGGTATTCTCGATAGAAAACTTTGTTAAAAAGTCGCCGTGAAAAGGAGTCCAGCAACAACCACAAGGGTACTGTTAGTAGCAGTTTCACATAGCGTAAACATGACTGAAAGCGAGAAGGATGGTTTCTAGCAAAGTATGCGTACCGCGTGACGACGTTACTCGAAGCCAAAGTGCCATCAAAGTCGTAGAATGCTGCGCGAATCAAATTTGGCATTGCTGGCAACTGACTTTATCATCTCATGGCTAGCAATTAATTCTATTACCTGGGTTGCCTTTGATCTAGAAAATCTGGACTATTGCGGATGGCCTTGATCAGTTATGGTGAGTCAGTCACACTATGGAGCTGTTCCATTTTCCTTGATTGCTCCTCGAATAGCTCGGCCGGGGAAGACACCCTTCACTATCTCTGACTCGATCAGTACGGCGGCTCCGTTAACGAGCACGTGACGAATTCCTTCTGGGTGTTGAGCGGGGTTTTCGAATGTTCCTGTGTCGATGACTGTCTCTGGGTTGAAAACCACCAGATCGGCATCCGCACCAACACGTACACACCCTTTGTTTCTCATCTCCGGTACGCGTCGCTCAAGACGGCGAGCTGGTTGAAGACTCATTTTGGAGAGCGCATCCATTAGTGAAAGAGCTTGTTGTTCACGGACATAGCGACCCAAGATACGAGCATAGGTGCCAAACGTTCGAGGATGAGCTCGACCTTTATCAAGCCACATTCCATCGCTGGCAATCATTGTTAGGGGGCTTGCGATTGCTGTGCTTACCATCTCCATTGAATAGGCCGGTTGAGTGATCAGCAGTCCACCTTTTTCCCTATAGTGTGCGAAAGATTTTCGATTGAGGTTTTCCCCGGTTTCGACGAAGATGTGCTGCCCAATCTTTTCGTCTGAATAGGTTTCCCAATCATCGAACAGATGGGATTCGATGAAAGTCGAGCCGCGATTGTATGGATAAGCCTCGGTAGTCACATCAATGCCGGCTTGGCGGGCTTTTGCAATTGTTTCAAGGTAAAGAGGAATCAATTTGGCCCCACTGCTATTGATGTGAACAATGTGAAGTGCTGCTCCTGATTGCTTAGAGTACTGCAGAACTTCGTCAACGTTGGAAGCGTCGGTTCTGGAGGTTCGAATGTGCACATGGCAGTTGGCCTCGAATTTTTTTGCCAGTTCGAAGATGGTGAGCAACTCGGTCGATGTTGCACCAGGACTGTAGGCAAGACCGAAGCCGACAGCGACTGCTCCTCTATTCAGAGCGTCCGTGATGTGTTGTTCTAAGGCTTTTAGTTGATTACCAGTAAGAGGTTGCAATAAAGCTTCCCCTTCTAGGCCAGGATTTGACCCAGTCATGATGATATTACGGGAGTATGCATGACTAATCGCGGCACCGTAGTTAAGTATCGAAGTTCCTTCACGCTCCGAGTAAAAGCTCGTGATATCTTCTACCCCTATTTCTAGTTCCAGTGTGCTAGTAATACCGTCATGAATTTGGGCGCGGTAGTTCTCGGGGCTATGACCGTGGCGGTGAAGATCTATGAAGCCTGCCGTTACAACATGGTCGGAGGCATCGAGTACATTTTTACCGTCAATCTCATTTTTGCTTAGGATGGCAACTTTGCCGTCCTTTATTCCTACGTGGAGTGCCGCGTCGAGACCGGATTCGGGATCCATTACTCGACCATTAGCGATAACAGTGTCGTAAGTGACGGAAGATGAACAAGAAAGAAGAAAAAAAGCAAGGGATAGAGTAAGAAATGGTCGCAACATGAGCCCCAGTATGGCACTGAGTCGGGGGAGTGCACAAGTTGTATTGCTTCAGGTTGTTCGTATATGCAGTTTGAAATCTATTTAGTTTGATGCGTCAGCCGTCTTGAGGTCACCAACCGTCAATTTAGTGGAAGAATATTTGTTAATTGCCAGTCTAAACCTTCACGTTCCAATACAATTCGCACCTGTTTGCCGTTATATCCATCGAAATAAATAGAAAACTGGTCATGAGAGTCGTAGTTGAAACTGGTACTTGAGAGTTCTTGATTTTCACCGGTGGTGTCATCGGTAGTGTCTATTGAAGCAGGGTCTCGCCCGCTCATCAGTGCTCGTAACCCAGCTGGAGTTACGAAGCTTTCAACTATGTGGTCAGCTAAATTCGCACTAAAACCTGACACTACTGCGCCCAAAGGGTTATTCCCCAATGCGTCACTCATTCTATCGCTCAAAACAGTTCCGAGTTGACCCTTTATGTTTTGTCTCAAGACAGGGAAGTTGACATATTTACTGATGTTCTTTGCATCGGGTGTACTCAAGCTATCCTTGATTGCATAAATGGTAAGGAATGGCCCAACGGCGACAAGGCCGAACGCTAGTATTATTAGTGCAACAGACGAGATAGCTATAGTTTTTTTCATAATCCTATCTCACTATTCAGATTGTGTGGTCAGCCCTTACCCAGATGGTGACGAGGGTGTACGGGACGCATGAAAGCATTACTAACTAAGGCAATAGCGAGCAAGGCGGCCATCAAAAACATTGTCGAATTGTACAGGCTGCTAGTTGGGTCTAGGGTGCCAGGTGGTGCAATTTCCATCAGACGAGAAATTGTTGCTGAGTTTTTTGAGACTAATGCTTCAAGTTGATCCACCGGTGCGCCAAATTGTGCCTGAAACACAATTGGGTCAATTTTATTCATCAGTTCATCGATTGCTCTGTTTACGGAGTTTTGTCGCAGCGAAGTAATCGCAAGAGGTCCAAGGACCCCTGCTGTGCTCCATGCGGTTAACAATCGGCCATGGATACCACCGATGTATTTGGTGCCAAAGATATCGGCAAGGTACGCAGGGATAGTTGCGAAACCTCCGCCATAGACTCGAGTCAATGAGGGGTTATAAATACTCCAGGCATAAACTGAGCCTATGCATAGATGGATAGCGACTGAGGCCAGAGGCACACGCCAGCGATTATAGTCAGCGGGAGCAATAATTCTCTCTTTGGACAGTAATCCAGCCATATGCAGGGTTCCGTGAAGTTAACCACTTCCAGTACATAGTAGAACACCTCTGAAGCTCAATAAAATCTAGTGTTTCCGAATACTGTGTCAAATTTGTGTCAGCTTCGTTGAGCTTGTTACTTTTAGATCATGTTCAAAATCTTATTATTTTCTATTGCATTGACGCTTCCCTCATTTAGTTATGCCGATTCCCATAAAGATCAACAAAAACACAGATATACTTATCTCGAAAAACTAGAGATGGGTTATTGGAAGAAAGAAGATTGTAAAAAAGTAAGTGATGGCTCTGGAGCTCTTCTTGCTATGGCAGGTGGATTGTTAGAAAAATCCGGCGAGTTGAGAGATAAGGGAGACGGAAAAGCATCAGATAAACTTTTTGTAGCTGCTAGTGCCCTTTCGGAAGTGTCAGCAAATTTCGCGAAAACTTTCGAGACATTCTGTAAAAAATAGCTTTCAAAATTGTAAGGATCGTCAGAATAATTATTCTCACTCAGTAGTAACGTAGATATTTATTTGTTCATTTTTAACAATTGACCCGTGATTCATAATTAGTGTGCAAGTAGCGTGTGGTTTAACCATTACTTCGCACGTTTTTCTACGTTTGTGTTTCTATTGCAAATCAGCAGTATACGTAACTCTTAGTTACACATTGCGAGACGAAAAGCGTACGTAGATGCCCTCTATTTTTTTGCCAAAAAAACGATTTGTGAAGTGAAGTTGCCTAATTCTTCAGAAAAACCTACAACAGCATAGGTATCGGCAAAGCCACAATCTTTTAGCTCTCGAAGCATTGACCAACCAAAATGCTGAAAACATAGAACTCCCTCTTCTGAGTTAATGGGATCACCGTGAAACTCTGGCCCACAAATGTGATTGACTGATCCATCATCTTGCAACGTTGCTCTAATCAAATTATCTTCCGAATTTTGCCGAAAAGGAACTGCAAAGATCAGTGTCCCTGAATTTTGTAAAGCGCGGCAGCACTCTGCAAAAGCCTTTTTGTAATTAGGAATGTGCTCGAATACATCAAAACTCAAAATAACTTTAAGTTGATTATCGTTAAAAGAAAGTTTAGTGGCGTCTTCGTGTCTAATTCCACTCTCAGAAATCGAACCACAAGGAACTTCAGCGCCGAGAAACTCACTTCCGATAAGATTTTCAAACTTTTGATTAAGAAATTTAAATAAAGGTGTAGTTTGCTCCATTATGTAAAGATAATCACCGTTACGAATGTCACCCAATAAATCTAGAACTAGCATGGAGAATCTAGTCCTATTATTCAAAAATGTTACTGGGCATTCCAATCTTTCACGCCAGTTAACACTCGGAAAACCAGAGCTGTATTTGAAATCACACAAGAAATCAACTTCGCGTGCAGCTGTCCAAGAATATCCACGAATTTTAAATTCGCCCTCGTGGTCTGGTATAGACTTATCGAGCAATTGGTAATGTGCATCCAGCTCAATTTTTTCGGATTGCTGATACTGAATCCATTCACGAAGAGAACGAATGTAACTTAATTTCATTTCTTAACCTTACGCCCTTCAGCCAAAGAACTCTTTAGCATCCCAGCTGTAAAGCCAACGAAAACTACTCCCACTCAATCGTTGAGGGCGGTTTATTAGAAAGATCTAAGAAAACTGCTTCGATGTCAGGGAGATTGTTGAGCTGTTCAACGAGACTCATGAATCGGGTAACGGGCAATTGTGCCACTTCAGCAGTCATGCCGTCTACCGATTTGACAGGCCGTAGGGCGATGGTTTCCCCTCCCTTGCGCGTGAACGGCAACAGGACTACAGGGAACTGCCACACACTTTTGTAAAACCCCTGAGAGTGTAAGAATTTCGTTACTATACTATCCGCTTCTTGCAGGAGAGCGACGCGCTTCATTGTCACAAAGGCTTGGTGAATTTTCCATTCGGAAGGGCGAAGTCGTTTCGGTGACAGTGAGTAGACGACACGGTTAGTCTGGCGGAATTTGTTTGTGATGGAAGTTGCCAGAGGGAGCAGTTGACGGTAGTCAAAAACGCCGTTGTAGAGGACTGTCAGATTTGCATAACTGCGAGAGTCACCTTGTACACCAACACTACGCAACGGCACCGTGAATGCTCGATAACCCTGCTTGCGTGCGACATCGTTAATTTCAGAATCGGATTCTGGCCGAGCGACGCGAGGGGCACATAGACAACGAATCGCCAGGCCTGGCCCGGGGAAGGGGTGGCGTTCTATTAGATTGTTAGGTAACCCCAGCACTCTTCCTAGAACACGAACCTCATCCTTGTAAAATTCTGTCAGCGGCTCTAGCACTCTATCTTGTTCAATTAGTTCTCGAATACGTTGGACTCGATTGTGGTGAGTTTTTATTACGGCTGCATTCTTTGTGTCGCCTGATTCAATTGTGTCGGGGTATATGGTACCTTGCCCCAGCAGCCAGTCCTGTTCGGAGAACTCCTCGCGTTGCAGTACTTCATCTTGTAGATCTACGAAAAGTCGTCCGATGACCTCTCGTTTTTTTTCGGGGTCTGTGATCTTGTTTAGAGCACTAAGAAAGCGACCACGCGCCGAGAGAACTTCAACTGAACCCAGCCCAAGCTTTCTAAGAGTGTCTTTAATTTCGACTGTTTCACCTTCTCGCATTAACCCAGTGTCGACATAAACGCCGTGCACCAAGCTTGGTTTAAGGGCGCCTACAGTGAGTGCATAAGCCACCGCCGAATCGACACCACCACTCAGGAAGAACAACACTCGGCGGCCTTTTGTTTTGCGGATGATGTGACTATGCAGTTGGGAAACTCGATTCTCTGGATGCCAGTTCATGGTACAACCACAAACGTCTGCCAGAAAGTTATTAAGAATTTCTGCACCATGAATCGTGTGCACTACTTCGGGATGAAATTGCAACCCGAAGTATTTTCGTTTGAAGTGGCCCATGGCTGCTACTCCACACTGACGTGTATCGGCCAAAGTTTCAAATCCGCTGGGTAGGCGCACCACTTGGTCACCGTGACTCATCCAAATTCTCTGTCGGTGTACTAATCCTGTGAACAAAGGAGTCTCACGACGGACACGTAGATCCGCTTCGCCAAACTCGTGCATATCACCGGGTTCGACGATACCGTTTAAAACGTGCGCCATCAGTTGATGTCCGTAGCAGATACCAAGGATGGGACGTCGGATTCGAAATAGGTCTTCGTCGGGGCGGGGAGAACTCGGAGCAAATACGCTCGATGGCCCTCCGGAGATGATAACTCCGCGATAAGGGGACAGATCCCGAGGAGGTACGTCAAGAGGGAGAATTTCTGCGTAAACGCCCAGATCGCGAATTTTTCTGGCAATCAGATGACAATATTGTCCGCCCGAGTCAAGAACCGCAACCTTTTCCATAGTTTTAGAGTTGTCAATCTATTGATCGTCTGGCTGAAACTGGCATCTTCTGCCGGGGTTGCTCGTCCTTTAATGTCAGTCTCGAAATCCGGCTGTGGTTAAGTCCATGATCAACGTATGAAACACCGCAGACGCCACCCACTATGGTCTGCCCGATTGGCAAGCACAGCCCAGCCAGTATCGACTAATCCTCTTCAGAATGTGCGTTTTAGCAAAGATTAATTAGTATATCATTAAGTGGTGAACACCTCATCTGCCATATCGGAACTGAAACACTTGCTGGGTGCGCAATCTGTTCTGGATAAGACACAAGATCTCGTACTTTACGAGTTTGATGGCAGCATTGAGAAGAGCGCTCCTGATTGTGTAGTTTTTCCGACCTCGACTGAGGATGTAGTTAGGATCGTTAAAATTGCCCAAAAATACAGTCTTCCTCTGGTTGGACGTGGTGCTGGTACGGGTCTTAGCGGTGGCACAATACCCGTCGACGGTGGAGTGATGATAGCTTTTGCTCGGATGAATAAGATCCTAGAAATTGACCTTGAAAATGAGTACGCCGTGGTTCAGCCTGGAGTCGTCAATCTAGACATCACGACCACCGTTCAAAGCAACGGGTACTACTACGCTCCTGACCCCTCGAGTCAAAAGGCTTGCACAATTGGGGGAAACGTTTCGGAGAATGCGGGCGGCCCTCACACTTTGGCTTATGGAGTAACAACAAATCACGTTCTTGGCATTGAAGCTGTGTTGCCGGATGGATCTGTGATTACAGTCGGTGGTCCAGAAACCGAACACCCCGGTTACGACCTTCGAGGTCTTTTGACAGGCTCGGAGGGAACCATGGTTCTTGTCACCAAGGTCACCGTACGATTGATGCGCTCACCAGAAGCCGTGAAGACGTTGCTCGCGATATATGACGAACCAGAGGATGCTGCTGCAACTATCGAATCCATGACGAACCAAGCTATCGTGCCTGCCGCAGTTGAGATGCTGGATGGCGTGATGCTCAGAATGATCGAAGAAGCCACGCATGCTGGGTTCCCTATAGATGCTAACGCAGTGTTATTGATAGAGGTTGAAGGCCCCATCGAATCCGTTCAGGAGCAAGTTGAGAAAATTCAGAAAGCTTGTCGCGAGTCAAACTCCAGGGAAGTTCGTGTTGCACGCTCAGAAAAGGAGCGTGAACTTTTGTGGAAAGGTCGCAAAAACGCCTTCGGCGCAGTAGGTCGGATTAGCCCGACCTACTATGTGCAAGATGGAGTTGTTCCACGTACGAGAATTGCTGACACACTGCGGTTCATTCATGAAACTTCAAAGAAATACGGCATTCAAATCAGTAATATTTTCCATGCCGGCGACGGCAATATGCACCCGATCTTACTGTTTGATGAGCGAGACGCTGATCAACTCAAACGCACTAAGCAGGCGGGGACAGAAATTCTCCAGTATTGCATTGAAGCGGGTGGTGCCATAACTGGTGAACATGGGGTAGGGATGGAAAAGAATGACCTGATGCCGATGCTATTTACGGAGGACAGCTTAGGGATGATGGAGCGCTTAATCAAGGTCTTCAACCCCGACCGAAGGCTGAACCCAGGAAAGATACTACCTACGGGGAAAGGTTGTCTGGAAATTCGACCCACTCCAACTCAGTACAACAGAACTGATTGGTAGATGCCTGACAACCCTGAAGTGTTCGTGCCAGCGGATGTCAATCTCTGCCTCGATTTACGACCAACCCAAGTCTACTTTTGATAATGGCAATTCTCGAACTCTCTTGCCAGTTGCAGCAAAAATAGCGTTAGTGAGTGCTGGAGGAACAGGCGGGACTCCTGGTTCACCTACGCCAGCTGGCGGTGCACTGTTTTCAATGATGTGCACATTCGTTTGAATAGGTGCTTCGTTGATTCGTGGGATGAGATGATCCATAAAATTACCTTCAACTATGGCACCTTCTCTTGCTGTGATTTCGCCCATCATAGCGAGCCCCGTACCGAAGACAGCTGCTCCTTCCATCTGCGAGATTACGCGATCCCTGTTTACGTAGAGGCCGCAGTCTACTGCCATTTCAATGCGTGGGATGGTCAATTTTCCGGCCTTCGTCACTTCAACTTCTACGGCTGATGCGACATAGGTCAGGAAGCTGCGGTGTACAGCTAGCCCCAATCCTCTGCCCTTGGGCAGTTTGCGCCCCCAGCCAATTTTGGTGGCTGCCAATGTCAATGTTTTGGCTAGACGTCCGGTATCGATAGGGTAAATTTCTAGCGGTTGATCGTAGTTTGGGTATTCCACTTTGCTCATGTCGACATGGCGTTCTTTTCCGATCAACTCCAGCATGTATTCAAGTGGGTCACGCCCCGCTAAATGAGCCAGCTCGTCAGCAAATGAATGAACAGCAAAGGCATGATAAATGTTGGCAACCGAGCGCAGCCAACCTACACGTACATGGGTCTTTGTTTTGCCTACCTCTACGCGCAAATTGGGTACTGAGAACGCTAGGTCTGAAAAACCTTGACCTAGCTCGCCTGCACTACCTCGATTACTGGTATCACCGAAGATCCACCCTATTGTGGGGAATACGGTGCGTTGTCTCCAAGCCGTTGGGCTGCCATTTTCGTCAACGGCAGCTTTTAAGTTAAGTGCTGCACAGGCATGGTAGTAACCGTGACGCATGTCATCTTCCCGTGTCCAGACCACGCGTACTGGGAGGTTCCCTAGTTTACGAGAGAGGATTGCTGCTTCGGCACAGTAATCGGGTTTGGATTTACGGCCGAAACCTCCACCCAGTAGGGTAACGTTGCAGATGACTTTCTTCTTGTCCAGCCCTAATGCATTGGCGGCTTCATCACGTGCTGCTTGTGGATTTTGAGTAGGAGCCCACAGCTCACATGTATCTTCTTTTGCCCGGGCAGTTGCAGCAAGTGGCTCCATTGCGGCGTGTGCCAAGTGTGGTGTGTAGTACGCTGCTTCATGTGTTTTAGCATCAGATGCGAAAACCTTGTCTACGTCACCCTCTTCTCGTACAACCACGCCTGGTTTACCAGCGGTTGCTTCTAGCTGCGTGCGGTATGTGTCGGAGTTGTATATGACATTCTCGCCCCGATCCCACTTGATGCGGAGTTTTTCGCGTCCTTGTAGTACAGCCCAAGTGCTGCTTCCTATGACTGCGACACCTCCGAGAGCCTGATAACGGAAAGGTGGCTTTGCTGCCGGAATTTCGACTACTTCATCCACTCCTGTTACTGTCAGAGCATCTGTTGGATCGAAGGAAATTACTTTGCCGCCAACGACCGGACAACGTTCGATGCTTGCATACTTCATGCCTTCAAGTTCGACATCAAGACCGAACTTTGCTTTACCGGTAACGATATCCTCCAGGTCTGTCATTGGCATTGCAGTGCCTACATAGCGCCAATCCTTTTTCTCCTTGAAGGTGAGCTTTTCCTGTGGTGGGATCGGTAAATCGGCAGCGATTTCAGCCAGTTCGCCAAATCCAAGCTTCTTCCCAGATTCGTGTACGATAAAATGATTTTTGGCGGTGCATTCTTCTGCACTGACACCCCACCGTTTTGCCGCTGCAGCTTCGAGCATTTGACGAGCAGATGCGCCAGCCACCCGCATGGTTTGGTAAAAATTGCGAACGGAACGTGAGCCATCCGTATTCTGCGAACCATACTTCTCATCACCGATAGCCTGTTCGATAGCGACTCGTTTCCAGTCAGCTTCCATCTCATCAGCTACGATCATCGGCAGGCTAGTACGACAACCTGTACCCATCTCTGAGCGGTGGGTCACTATAGTCAGGTCACCATTTTTTTGAAGAGCGAGCCAGATATTGGGTTTGAATCGAGAGCTTGCGTGAGACCCACTCTTGGCGGTCGCTGACATAAGCGATTCAGGGGTTATTTGCATACCGAGCACTAGTCCACCCATACCGGCAAAACCCTTTAGTAAACTTCTACGGCTGACGTTTTCTACTCTGTTCATGCCAATTCCTCCGCCGCCGCTTTGATTGCTGTACGGATGCGTTGGTATGTTCCACAGCGGCAAATATTGCCACTCATTGAGCGGTCTATATCATCATCACTGGGCTTGCTATTGGAAGCTAACAAGGCCGCTGCAGACATGATTTGGCCCGGTTGACAGTATCCACACTGTGGAACATCATGTTCCATCCAAGCCTTTTGCACTACGTGAATCCCGTCTTTACCGAGACCTTCTATGGTTGTAATGTCGGCCCCGTCCAAGTTGGCTACTGGAGTGATGCAGGCTCTAATAGCATTGCCGTTCTGGTGGACGGTACACGCTCCACATAGGCCCACACCACAACCATACTTGGTGCCCGTGAGGCCAAGTGCATCTCGCAGGTACCATAGCAAAGGCGTTTGTGGGTCACCATTAAAGCGTTGAGCGACACCGTTTACTCGAAGTTTTATCATGATTTACACCGCACTAGCAGGATAGGGGTGATTGTAGCAAGATTTTGAGTGTCAACGATCCGCCCTGCGTATAAGTAAGAAAGTGAGCCAGAAATGCAGTTGGGTTTTGTGTACACCGGACGTGCGGGTGTATTGTGATGTCGCAGAAGTTGTACTTCAAGGAACACTTACAGCTGATGTGGCTCGGTGGCTTGTGATTAGGTAAACCGCAAGTTCAGCACGCAGGTTGGGCAACACCCTGACACGGCGGCCATGCAATAAAAAGTATGACCGTTTAATCTCGAACTCAAGCTTTTGCAATGTTTCCTCAAAATCAATGATTGTGACGAAGTGGATATTAGGAGAATCGTACCACTCGTAAGGGAGGTGGCTCGTTTTGGGAGCACGACCTGAAGCCATAAGAGAGAATGGCACTGACCAACGCGCGAAATTTGGAAAAGCCACAATCATATGCTTGGCTACACGTCCCATTTCCTCCAGGACGTCTCGGGGTCTATAGGTTTCTTGCATTGTTTGACTCAGGATCACGTAGTCAAAGCATTGATCTGGATAGTCTGCTAATCCTTGGTCAATATCACCTTGAAAGACTGAGAGACCGCGGGCAACACACTTTCGTACCCGCTCCGGGGCAATTTCCACACCACGCGCCTGGACGTTCTTGTTCTGGACCAGCCAATCGAGCAGTTCACCTTCACCACAGCCCAAATCGAGGACCTTCGAGTTGGGTGTGACCAGTTCGCCGATGATCTTATAGTCATGACGTCCAAGAACACCAGGAACCATCCGGCTTAATGTTGGTTCAAGAGTAGCCATAAAAACCAAGTGTCTAGCTTTCTCAATTATAGGTCTGTGATGCCAATCCGTGAGAAAATATAGATCTATTGGTTCTCGATTAAGCTCTAAAAGGTTTTTGTGAAAATGTTGGTCTCGGTTCCCTTTCTCAAAATCTTAACGATATTTTTTGTCTTTGCTGTGACTTTGAATTCTCTTAGCTGTGGTGTTGAGACAGTCAACAGTAGGCAAATTTTACCACCCGTAACGATCTTGGGTGCAAAGTTGATTGACAGTATGGGTGATGAATTGATTACGGATTCGGTGATAGTAATCCGTGGCACAAGGATTGAAAGCGTTGGGTACCGCTCCCATACACCAGTGCCTAAGGGAGGTGAGATTGTTGACGGTCGAGGGCTGGTTGTGGCGCCACTCACAACAGGGAAAAGCGAACACGATGTAATCAAAGCAGGAAACGTAGCTGACCTAGTGTTGTTTAAAGATAATTCAACCGCAGATATTGGCAACAATCGACAGATTGAGCACATGATGCAAGCAGGTGAGTGGGTTCACTGAGAACTGATTTTTTCACTCAAGTAAGGCCATAGAGAGGCAGTATCATTGTTCAACTTTTTTGGCTAGTTCCGGAGATAACAACGAACATTTCATCTCTCAGAGTCAAGTCCAGTTTAAGTGCTTAAGTTGCTGTTTTTTGACGAAACTTCGCCTAATTCGAGAGGTGTAAACTGCCTCTGAGTTCATACGTTGGCATTGAGAAGATGGGGTAAAGCCCGTCCTGAAAATTGTTATAGGGCTTTCTGAAGAACTTCGCCAAAATGGCCAATTGGTGTTTCTGTTTCAGTGTGAGTGACGTCGGTAGAGTTGGGTGTTCGAGGTTTGCGTCGACGGGAGGTCGTTTTAATGGGTGTCTGTTCTCCTCGACGGTGAGCTTCCTTCGCTTGCAAAAGACGGCCGTCTATTGGTGCACGATGGAAGCGTCTCATGATCGCTTCCACTTCATCTCGACTTGTGGTTTCAACGAAAGCGTACCCTTTTGATTCTTGCGTTTGAAAGTTGCGAATTACACGTACCGAACCACAAACTAGGTTGCTGCTGTCTAACCAAGATCTGATGTCATCGTTGGTTACCCACTCTGGTAGGTTACCTAAATAGACACTAAAGGCCATACGAACAGAATCTCTCCATGAAGCTCTTTCCTCGGTTCTCTATTTCCTAAATGGGTGTGCGCAGAAAGCACGCCAGACCGGGAGGGTAACTTGTCTCAGAAAGGAAGATTATAACATATGGAGGTTTGTGAAAATATTTTTGGCAATAGTTTTGCGAGTCCAAGTAGATCTCCCGCGAAGCACTTAAGTGTTATAGTAGTCTCGGTAGAAACGGATCTTGTTTCTTGGTTTTGTTCCTTCACTGCCGTGGATTTTGATCAACTCCATACTTTTCTAGAGATAGTTCGGCTTAAGAGTTTCTCGAAAGCTGCGCAGACATGTTTTCGTACGCAGCCTGCCATTAGCGCGCAGATTCGCCAAATGGAACAAGAATTGGGAACACAGCTTTTTGAGCGTTTTGGTAGCCGCATTTCTCTTACTACTGCGGGCAAGACTTTTTCGGAATACGCACAGCAGCTTCTTGATGTTAAACGCCAGGGTTTTGATGCAGTTCGAGAGTTGGATCGCATCCCCAAAGGCGAAGTTTCGATAGCTGCGAATGAAGCCACTTGTGTCAACGTTTTGCCTCAGGTTTTCAGTACTTTTCGGGAGCGCTTTCCTGAAGTGCAACTGCAAGTCATCCGTTCCTATAGTTCAAAAACTGTCCAGTCTGTGATGGAAAACTCGGTTGATTTTGGCATTACGCAATTGCCGGTGCAGGAGAAGCGGTTGGAGATAGTGCAGATTTATTCGGATGAGATTCGTTTGATAGTTCCCCCGGGCCACCCATTTGCAGGAGTCACGTCGGTGAGTCCGGAACAAATTGTCAAACATCGCTTACTGCTGCCTCGAAGTGGTCGAACCCGCAGCCGCATCAATGAGTACCTGAACCTGGTGGAAGATGACTTAAAGATCGCAATGGAGTTAGAGTCTTCGGAGATGACTAAGCATTTTGTCATGGCGGGACTCGGTATTGGCTTCATGGCTGTGACAAGTGCCAGGGATGAGATTTTACAGGGTCACTTGGTGGGGATTCGATTATCGCCTCTTCCAATGGTGAGGACGATTGGTTTGATTTACCGCAAGGATAAACCGCTATCCAAGGCAGGCCTGGGACTCATTGAAGTTATAGCTGATTTTGCTCGCAGCGTGCAGTCCAAAGAGACTGGCCATGTGGGTGTTCGGAAGAGTTCGAAAGCGTCCTAAATGAGATGTTGGCAACCTCTCTCTAGCGAAGCTGTTTAAGTGTAAGGTGCCCAAGCAGCCAACCTTTTGAGGACTCATTCGAGAGTCAGTTTCATCCAAATCGGTAGATGGTTAGCCCTGCTTGTAGTTTGGGATAGAAATCAGTTGATTTCTGAGGCATAACTCCGCCGCCAAAGGAAATCTCCGCGATTTTTTCTACCGCCACAGGACGCAACAAAAAAGCAACCTGAGCTTTACCTGAACGGACTTCTTCCGCCGCTACTCGAAGACCTCGGACATAGCGGATGTGTTTGAGATCTCTTACGTCATGCGGGGAAACTCCCATAAGGCGTTCTATGACCAAACTGTGCAAAATCGTCACGTCAAGGTCATTCTCAGAGTCACAAGTTTTGGTTTGTGATCCCCTGTTTGTGTTTTTCTCACTCAGAAGGTAGTACAGAGGATCACCACTGAATACAGAGCCAATTGAAATCTTATCCGATGGCACTTCGTTCATGTGGCGTTCCAACGTGTCGAGATCTTCGAACGAATTTACCTCAAAATGACTCCTCAATTTATTCAGGAGGTCTGATTTGTCAAACATCCTCAAAGAATTGAATACGCGATGTGTAGCAAGAACGACTAAACCAGGAGTGTGTATATTAACGAAGGTCATCATAACCCGGTCTGCGCCAGGCACATCTGGGTTTTCTCGCGAATATGCTAATGCGGTTTCGTAGCGATGATGTCCGTCGGCGATTAGTAACCTCTTGTCAGCCATCGCGACTTGCATCCTGCCTATCGTGTTTGAATCGCAGATCTGCCATATCTTATGGATAGTGCCAAACTCATCTTCAACATTAATTAGAGGGGGTGCTGTCGATGTTTGCTCTAAGGATTGATCTACACTTCCTTCTGGATCTTCATAGAGCATGAAGAGTTGCCCAAAGTGGGCGCGGGTGTGTCGAGTCAATTCTAGGCGGTCAAGTTTAGGCCCGGAATGTGTCAGTTCATGGCGATGTACTATGCCTGCGCTGTAGTCCTCGACTTGCATCAAACCTATAAAACCCTTTCGGGTGATTAACTGACCATTTTCCGGGTGTTGAAACTCTTGAAAATATGCATAAAAGCTTGGTCGGTTTTCTTGTTCGAGAACTTTGTCCGTAATCCAAGTTTCTAGAGTTTCTGCAGCCTCTTCGTAAGTGTTTGATTTGATTCCATTTTTTGGTGCAGCCTTTCTTTTGATTAGGCGGACGATGTTGAAGGGATTAGCTTCGTAGTAGCTTTCTTGCAACTCAGCTGTGATTTTGTCATACGGCTGTGCGATTAGAGTTTTTGTTGGTCCGGCCTTTTTTGAATACCGCCAAGCTTGAAAAGGAAAAACCTTGGTCATAAAACGTTTACTGGTAGGCTGCAGGGTCTATCCACCCACGATGCTGCGGTCTGGGGGGTTGTGTTCGCTATGTGGAGGTAGGTTGAGTATTTCTGCGGGAAAGTAAGATACGATGTAGGCAACAACATCCCTCATCGATAAAAGGCCCACCGGAGCACCTGCAGAGTCCATAAGTGGGATGTGCCGATAACCGCCTTGGACCATCCGGTTGAGAGCGAAAGCGATTGAATCGTGTGGCATTAGGCAGTCAGGGTTGGGAGTCATGAACTCGCTAACGGGGCGTTTCAAGTCGTCACAGCGGTAAATGTTCTTTATGAGAGTATCGCGTTCGGCAAAGATGCCGCTGATTCTGCCGTCTTGAATGATCAGTACTGCACCAATGTGTTTTTTAGCCATCGCATCCAATACTTTGCCTAGCTCCGTATCAGGTTCGAACGAAATCGGCTGCCTGGGGTAACGCGTGTTGCTGATTGGCTTTAACAAGGCTCGGTTGTCGAACTGTTTGCGCATGGGTCCCTGGGCCTCCTCGTACATTGCCAGATCCTCTTCATACCCATTGCTCATTGTTATCTCCTGGTGAAAGATTTCAGTGTGCCGTCGTCTACCATACCAAAAGTTAAAGTCTGTCGCGAACTCGGTAGCATCACTTTCAGTCTCAGAGGTTGCAATCAGGAAACTTCCCAGATGTCACCTGATTTTAGTAGTGCTTCCAGGTCAGCAGGTGTAGAGTTGCCACGAGCATCTTCTATTTGGCGGTGGACCGCTGCTTCGTAGGTTTCTTCTTCTATTGCTCTAAACACTCCCAGTGGTGTTGGAAAGTCGGGTGGAGACATACGGCTTAGCATGTAGGCGAGAGCAGGATTAGATGTGTTTTCATCATGGAGGATCAAGTCATCTTCTGAAACTCCATTTGAGGCAAGATCCACTACTGTTGGCTGAAGCCCTTCACCTAATTTGATGCCTTTGGTGCGATTTTCACCGAAAATCATGGGTTTCCTGTGTTCGAGGTCAAGTTTGTGGTTGTCGCGAGTTTTCCGATCAGCTAGGTCTGCCCAAGCGCCATCGTTGAAAATATTGCAGTTCTGTAGGATCTCGACAAATGACGAACCACGATGTTGTGCGGCACGGTGGATCACATCCCTCAAGTGTGCTCCGTATACGTCCACGCTGCGTGCCACAAATGTTGCCTCAGCGGCCAGTGCTATCGAGGTTGGATACAAGGGTCGATCCACAGAGCCCAGCGGTGAAGTTTTCGTTTTTTTGCCGATTTCGGAAGTCGGGGAATACTGGCCCTTGGTTAATCCGTAAATCCGGTTGTTGAACAGTAGAATCTTGATGTCAAGATTTCTCCTCATCGCATGCATTAAGTGGTTGCCGCCTATCGAAAGCCCGTCGCCATCACCCGTGATGACCCATACCGAAAGATCAGGCCTGGATACCTTCAAACCAGTGGCAAATGCGGGTGCGCGCCCATGAATCGTGTGAAAACCGTAAGTGTCCATGTAGTATGGGAACCGACTTGAACAGCCTATTCCAGAAACCACAACAATTTTTTCACGCGGGATGCCCAGCGTTGCAAAGGACTTTTGAACAGCATCTAAGATGGCGTAATCGCCGCATCCCGGGCACCAACGCACTGTTTGACTTGATACAAAGTCCTTCTTAGTGTAGGTTGTTGCTTTTTCTCCTGTATTGGGGAGATTACCATTGGAACCTAAGCTCATTGATGAATTTCCTGAATAGTATCCTCTATGGTCGCAAGTACTTCGCTTACTGTGAAAGGTTGACCTTGGATTTTATTTAGTTTAATCGTCTCAATCGCAAAACGGGACCGTATAAGCATGTCTAATTGACCCAGATTCAATTCTGCAACCAAGACATTCTTGAAACGCCGTAGTAGTTTTCCCAAGTTAGCAGCGAAAGGGTTGATGTGGTGCAAGTGAATATGCGAGACCTTCAACTTCTTACTCTGTGCCTGCACGGTAGCCTCGTGCAGTGCCCCATAAGTGCCACCCCAGCCGACCACGAGCAAATCTCCCTTATCGTCACCGAAAGGTTCAATGAGTGGAATGGATTTAGCTATTCGTGCAATTTTCTCTGCACGTTGCATAGTCATATGTTGATGGTTGTCCGGGTCGTAGGAAACATCACCGGAAATATCAGTGTGTTCTAGTCCACCGATACGATGTTCCAGCTCTGGTGTGCCTGGTCGCACCCACGGACGGGCCAATGTTTCCTCGTTTCTCAGAAAGGGTTGGAAACCTTCTGGATCAGTGCGGAATTTGACCGGTATTGTTGGGATTGAGTTGACATCGGGCACTTTCCAAGGTTCTGCGCCGTTCGCCAGGTAGCCGTCTGAGAGTACTACGACTGGTGTCATGTACTGGGTTGCGATGCGCACAGCCTCGAAAGCTGCATCAAAGCAACCGGATGCGCTAGATGCTGCTACAACGGCAATCGGTGATTCACCATTACGACCAAAAAGGGCTTGCAGTAAGTCAGATTGTTCTGTTTTAGTCGGTAGTCCAGTACTAGGCCCTCCGCGCTGAACGTTGATCACTACCAGAGGTAGTTCTGTGGTCACAGCTAGCCCGATTGCTTCCGCCTTGAGTGCCAGCCCTGGACCACTGGTCATGGTTATGCCCAAACTGCCACCGAATGCACTGCCGATTGCTGCACATACAGCCGCAATTTCGTCTTCTGCCTGCATTGTGATAACACCTTGTGGTTTCATGCGTGCCAACTCAGCCAGAATATCGGAAGCTGGAGTGATTGGATAAGAAGCAACGAACAATGGAACACCACTTTTAACTGAGGCGGTGTACAACCCCAAAGCCAGAGCCTTATTGCCGGTTATGCTGCGGTACAAGCCATGTTCTTGAGGTGCTGCTGGAACTTCGTATTGAATCTGAAACAATTCACTGACTTCTGCGTAAGAAAACCCAGCACGCATTGCCGTCAGATTTGCATCTACAATGTCAGGGCTTTTTGCAAACTGTTTTGATATCCATTTTTCCGTGGCATCCAGTGGGCGAGAGTATAGCCAGTACATGATGCCTAGCGCATAGAAATTCTTGCAGCGTTGCTTGCCGCGGTTCTGCAGAGGTGAATCACGAAGGGCCTTGAGTGTGTTTGTCGTTAACGCAACCGGAATTGATCTATAGCCGTCCAGAGTGCCGTCCTCCAGAGGGTTGTTCTGGTATCCGGCTTTGGCAAGATTGCTTGCATCAAACCCATCAGTATTGACTATCACGGTTCGACCTTTACGAAGCGTTGGAAGGTTGACTTTCAGTGCTGCTGCGTTCATAGCAACCAAAACGTCAGGTTCGTCACCAGGGGTGAAAATCTCCTGTGACGAGAACTGAACCTGGAAGCCGCTTACACCTGGAACTGTTCCCGCAGGTGCGCGAATTTCGGCTGGGAAGTCTGGCAGAGTAGCGATATCATTGCCGAGTAGTGCCGAGGTCGTCGTAAATTGGTTACCGGTCAGCTGCATACCGTCACCAGAGTCTCCGGCGAAACGAATCACCGCGGCTTGTTTCCGTTCGGTTCCAACTGCCTCGGTCTGAGAGACCTGGGGCGCCTCCATGTAGTGCTCCTCCTTAATCTGAACCTAGCTCGATCAAAACACTCTCCACTTGGTAGAGGAGTTGATACAAGCAAAATGTTAACTTTTATCTTGTATTACGGGAAATAAAGCCGAGAAATCAAAGGAAGTACTGAAAAGAGCTATTTCCAAGATTCGGGCGGCTCCGCAACGACTGCCTTCGAACAAACCTCTTAATGTCATCTTAACCCGCCCTAACCATTTTGGAAAGGGTTCATCGCAGAGTAGCGATTTTTTCTTTCAAAAGAAGCTGCCGATAGCCGAAATAGATGTGCCATCAAGCCTTACGCAATCATTTCTTTGAGCGGTCGACTTGATCCATTGACACTTCGGAAGAGGTACGCTAGCCTATCAATTTAGGGAAGCCTAAATATTAATTTTAGCAATGAACTCAGTCACTGAAGCAGTAGACGATTATTTAAAGGCAATCTTCGAAATAGCTGGGGATGAGGGCCGTGCCAGTACGGTAGCTTTGGCGAAGCGTCTTAGTGTGGCACCAGCTTCGGTAACGGGCATGCTTCGCAAGCTCGCTGAACAGCAGCCACCTTGGATAGAGTACGAGAAACATAGAGGTGCTCGATTAACAGAACACGGTAGGTTGAGAGCACTTGAAGTGATTAGGCACCATCGCCTATTGGAACTGTTTCTGCATGATTCTCTTGGTTATAGCTGGGATGAGGTACATGCGGAAGCAGAGAAGCTTGAGCATGCGATTTCAGAGACTTTTGAAGACCGCGTTGCCCAAAAATTGGGTAACCCAGAAGTTGATCCACATGGTCATCCAATTCCACGCAAAGATGGAAGTATCCCCGAGAGGCGTGAGGCACCGTTGTTAGATTTACCGGTTGGAACGGTCACAAGGGTTTCGAGAGTTGCTGATGATGATCCTGAGATCTTGCGTTATTTGTTTGGGTTAGGAATAGTGCCTGGAGCTGACATAGAGATCACAGAGCGTGGACCCTTTGATGGACCACTGATTATTCAAGTGGTGGAGCAGCCGGAAGCTCGCGTTCTTGGAGTCCGTGTAGCACGACAGATTCATGTCCTGACACCTGACGCTGAGGTTGAAGATCGGGCCTCTTTGTCGAGAAGCTAACATAACGAAAACAACCCAGATACTAGAAGTTATCGAACGGATTGTTTAGTGGAGCGGTCATGGAAAATAGCTGGACCAGTTGGTTATTTCTAATAGCACTCGCGGTAGTTGCTCTTTTGTTCTGGCCGAAAACGGGGCTCTTTGTGGCCATTAGCCGTTGGAGGGAGTTACGACGGCGGGAGCGTTTTGAAGATGCCCTTAAACACATCCTAGCTTGGGAGCAACGCAGGCAAGATGCGACTCCGGAATCCATAGGGGGAGCTCTCGGATTAGTACAAAGCAGTGCGCTCTCATTGGTTGCAGATATGGAAGAACGAGATTTAATACATTCAACTGGAGGGGCCTTGAAGTTGACTGCCGAAGGTCAGCGGCTTGCTCTACATGTGGTTAGAGCGCACAGACTGTGGGAACGGTATTTAGCCGATGACGCAGGGGTGCCTATGGAGCGATTACATCGTGCTGCCGAGAAAGCTGAGCATCAATTGAGCAGCGAGAGGATCGATGCACTTGATGCTCATCTTGGCCACCCAGAGCGTGACCCTCATGGGGATCCAATACCACGCGCCGACGGCTCATTAGAGAAAGATAATGCTGTTCCTCTCACTGATTGGCCGGTTGCTGATATTGCGTGGGTGACCCATATAGAGGATGAGCCAGATGTTATTTTTCACCAAATTCTCTCAACAGGGCTAAGGCCAGGTAAGAGTGTCCGTGTGATTGAAAACACACCCGAGTGCCTTGTGATAGACGATGGTGTGCAGGAGCACCGTCTGGTGCCTGTTGTAGCGGCCAATATTCAGGTTGCGGCTGAGCCGGTGAACACGGAACGACCTGTGGGTTTACGGAGCTTGTCCGAACTTGCGAAGGGTGAAGCTGCTGAGGTTGTCGAATTGGGTTCGATGTGTCGAGGGTTTTCACGTCGTCGATTGCTCGATCTGGGTATTACACCCGGTACACGCATAGAAGCATCTCTCGATAACCCTTTTGGTGATCCTCGGGCCTTCCGTTTGCGGGGTACTGTGATTGCATTGCGTAAGGATCAAGGAGACCAGATCTGGGTACGCTCGATTGGAGAAAAGACTACAACAAAGGATCTTTCTGCCAGTGACTGTTACACGAATCCCGAGGAGATTAAGCGTACAGCGGAGAATGCAGCTCAAGGAATAAGTGAAGCATGAGTCAGATGCCGAGTTCTCAAAGCGATCGTAACTGTACGAGCTGTTCGGTTCATGCCCATCTCGCCCAAATGGGTGTATCAATCGGTCACTATGATTACTTGGTGGCTCTTGCCGGAAATCCCAATACTGGAAAGTCTTCTGTCTTTAATGCTTTAACTGGACTAAAACAGCATGTGGGTAATTGGACTGGCAAGACTGTCACCCGCGCAGAAGGCGGCTACCAGCTTCAAGGGAAGAATTATAAATTAGTCGACCTGCCAGGAACTTACTCCCTGCTGTCGGCTTCTCAGGATGAAGAGATTGCCCGCAATTTTTTGCTCTTTGGGAGGCCCGATTGCACGATCGTTGTAGTTGATGCCACAGCACTTGAACGAAATTTGAATCTCGTTCTACAGGTACTTGAAATCACCGAAAAGGTGGTTGTTTGCGTCAACTTAATGGATGAAGCTGGCCGGAAAGGTCTCGAAGTTGACACTCGTGCTCTGTCCAGAGATCTCGGGGTGCCAGCGATTCCCACTGTTGCCCGAACGAAGGAAGGCCTGCATGAATTAGCTCGCACGGCTGCTGGTGTTATCAGTGGTGAGATAGAGACCAAAGCGAAGCGTGCTCAGCCACCTCATGAAGTGCAAAAAGCACTTGACGAATTGATTCCGATGATCGACGCCTTCGCTCCGGGTTTACCTAATGCGCGGTGGGTTGCGTTTCGTCTTCTCGATGGTGATCACAAGGTTCGCCAAGCACTGTTGTCGGGGGAGTTGGCGACGATTGAAGCTGCCCAAACTACGACTGATGAGCGATTCAGTAGAGCTATTTCAATTCACGGATCTCAATGAGTAAGTCGTTATCTACTCCACAGAATATTCTCGACCGCAGCGACCAGCTGCGTCGTGCACTGGACGGTGATTTTCGTGATCAAGTGGTTTCTTCTTTGTACGGGGAAGCGCAACGTATAGCAGAGCGCGCAGTGCGTCGCGATAGTAGCAACAAGTGGGACTTAGACCAACGTATTGATCGAATTGTGACATCACCAGTTTTCGGGTTGCCAATGATGATCCTGATCTTGGCTGCTATTTTCTGGGTGACAATTCTTGGCGCAAATTACCCTTCAGCTATGATTGCTAGTGCTCTTTTTTCACTCGAACACCAGGCAGCATTACTGTTTGAATCTTGGGGGGTTCCTGATTGGATTACCGGCTTTTTATGGCATGGAGTTTTCCGTGGACTAGCTTGGGTAGTAAGCGTCATGCTTCCGCCGATGGCGATCTTTTTCCCGATGTTTACAATTCTTGAAGATCTCGGGTATCTTCCACGTGTAGCTTTCAATATGGACTGGCTGTTTCGTAAAGCTGGCGCACATGGTAAACAAGCACTTTCGATGGCTATGGGCTTTGGTTGTAATGCCGCAGGCATTATTGCTACACGAGTCATCGATTCGCCTCGAGAACGACTGATTGCAATTCTGACGAATAACTTTGTGCCCTGTAATGGCCGTTTCCCGACTCTGATAATGCTGGCAACCATTTTTGTAGCAGTGGATTTTCCACCGGTCTTTGCGTCGATAGCTGCTGCTGGAGCTGTTGTAGGCGTAGTCTTGATCGGTGTAGTATTCACATTACTGTCTTCTTGGATGTTGGCGCAGACCATGCTGCAGGGAGAGGCTTCTGCATTCACCTTGGAGCTTCCACCGTATCGGCGCCCCAGTATATTGCGAATTCTCTACACGTCGTTGATTGACCGTACGATCTTCGTATTAGGTAGAGCCGTCATGACCGCAATTCCTGCAGGTGCAGTTATTTGGATTCTTGCGAATATTGAGGCTGGTGGTACGAGTTTGGCACAGCATGTGGCGTCATTTCTTGATCCTCTAGGCTATGCAATTGGTTTAGACGGAGTAATACTACTTGCCTATGTGATCGCAATTCCGGCGAATGAAATCGTTGTACCTACGTTGATGATGGTGTATCTAGGTGCCGACTTGATGACAGAGCTGACATCTTTTGATGAGATTCGTGCTCTGTTGGTCGACCAGCAAGGATGGACCTTGTTGACCGCCGTCAACTTAATGCTATTTTCTGTTCTCCACAACCCCTGTGCAACAACGATTCTCACGATTTGGCGCGAAACACGCAGTGCTAGGTGGACCACCATAGGTGCACTGATGCCATTGATATTTGCTTTTGTGGTGACATTCCTTGTCGCTACCCTGTGGCGTGCACTTGTATGATTGGAGCGCGCTGCGGCCAGAGGTATGATTTGTTTGATGAGATTGCTGACAACTCAGCACCAACGAGGGCATGATTTTACTTTAGTGTTGGGTGGTCGACTGTGTATGGCTCGACTAATTACTAGAAAAAATGAGAGAGAACCGACATGAGCTACGACGTGATCGTCATCGGTGCGGGTGCAGGTGGACTTAATGTTGCCGTCCCTTGTGCGAAGCTCGGGTTGAAAACGCTACTCATCGACAAGAAGCCAGGTTTTTTTGGTGGTGAGTGTCTCATTACTGGTTGTATTCCGAGTAAATCTCTGCTCCATATTGCCAAGTTGAAGCATGATGCGGCGAAGCTAACACAATTTGGAGTTGACACAACGGGAGTGATGACCTTTGCGAAGATTATGGAGGCCATACGCAACATCCAGTCAGAAATTAGGTCGCACGAAACACCGGAATTTTTAGGTCAGCTTGGCCTCGAATTTGCGTTTGGTAGCGCTCGATTCGTATCGAGCGATAGTGTGCAGGTCGGTGAACAGGTTTATTTTGCTCGTAGGATTGTTATTGCAACAGGTTCCATTCCGAGCATCCCACATATCTCCGGCATCGAACATGTGCCGTATCTGACTTACGAAAACATATGGAGCCTTAATGTGATGCCCGGGAAGATTTTGATTGTTGGAGCTGGTGCGGTCGGTGTCGAGATGGCACAGGCATTCGTGCGATTGGGTTCGAAGGTAACAGTACTCGAAAAGTCTTCCCGGTTGTTGTTGCGCGACCCACTAGAATCCAGTGAGTTGCTAGGTCGCCATCTTAGTGACGAGGGCGTCCATTTTTTGTTTAATGCGGAATTGACGCGCTTCCTGTCACCTAATACGGCAGAGGTCAAAACATCTACCGGTACTGGCGAAGAGTATTTTGACAATGTTTTAATCGCAACTGGTAAAAAATTACTCCATGATTCGCTCGATCTTGAGAAGGCCGGAGTTGAAGTAAATGGTGAGTTTATCAAGGTTGATTCTTGCTTGCGCACTACCAATAAACGTATTTATGTCTGCGGTGATGCGGTGGGGCAAGTGTTTCTGACTCATGTGGCTGAGTTGCAAAGCTCGGTGATTCTCCACAACTTGTTCTCGCCATTCAAAAGGAAGATAAATTACGACTGTTTGAGCTGGGTCACTTTTACTGATCCCGAAGTGGCGACATTTGGACTGTCTGAGAAAGAACTTAAAAATCGAGGTATTAGATATCGAAAAGTTGTGCAGGGTTTTGAAGATGTCAACCGTGCCACGATCGAGCGTTATCCTGAATCGAAACTGACAGTTTTTTTGAAAAAGGGACGTATTCTTGGTGGAACGATGGTCGCTCCAAATGCGGGTGAGTTGATCCAAGAGCTTGTCCTTGCTATGCAGAACAAGGTTCCTTTGTGGAAGTTTTTGGAAAAGACTTATTCTTATCCTGTTGCCGGCCGGGTCAATCGCTGGTTAGCGATCTGGGAGTATGATCGAAAAATCACCAAGTTGGTCAAGAAAATTCTACAAATCGCTTTTCGGCTAGTGCAGTAGTAGTCAAGTTTTTACACTCATTTTGAATGGATCCTGACCTGTAGTGGTGATCTTATGTTTTGCGTCTTTTGATCAATGGTACTAGTAGGGACAGTGCTGTCGCTACTAGAAAGAACAACACTATTGGCTGTGTCAAGGTGCCAGTCCAGTCACCTCTGCTAAGGATGAGTGCTCGTCGTAAGTTTGATTCCATCATAGGCCCCAGGATCAACCCCAACACCAACGGGCCGAGGGGGATGTTTGCTTTGCGGAAAAGAAATCCGACAATGCCGGCTACGAACATGGCCCACACGTCGACAATGGCATTATTAAGTGCATAAGAGCCAACTGTTCCGAACAGTACTATGCCAGCCCATAACCAAGCATTTGGCAGTCTCAGAGCCCGAGCTAGCGGACGGGCTCCTAGCAACCCAATTGCCATGATCAGTATTGCTGCAAAAGCCATCAAAAAAACCAAACTGAAGACAAATGATGCTTTATCACGGAAGAGCAGGGGTCCCGGCTGAATTCCGTGGATCATCAGTGCTCCAATGAGCACAGCCGAGACAGCATCACCGGGAATTCCCAGAGTTAGCATTGTGGTCATTGCCCCACCAATAGCTGAGTTGCAGGATGCACAACTTGCAGCTAAGCCCTCGATCGAACCCTTCCCGAATTTTTCCTTCTCGCGAGAGATTCGTCTAGCTTGCTCCCACGATATGACTGATCCGATATCACCGCCTGCTGCTGGGACAGCTCCGACCAAAGTGCCTAGTCCCGCACCGGCCGCTGCTCCAACGATCATTTTTTTCCATTCGGTGAGGCGTGGCAAGATTCGGCCCAGGGCTGCAGGTGGTGTGTCAGTAGTCTTGTTCCGCTCCGAGATTTGGGTCAATACTTCGGCAAGGCCAAACAAACCAATCATGACAGGCACAAAAGAAATGCCATCGAGAAACTCCGCTTGACCAAAGGTGTAGCGCGGGTAAGCAGTCATTGGATCCAGTCCAACCATTGCCAAAGATAATCCCAACATGCCAGCTAGCATGCCCTGTATCACTCGTTTTCCCGAGACGCCCGCCATCAGGCTGATGCCAAAAAGTGCCAAACCAAAGTACTCTGCTGGCCCAAAGCGGAGTGCAAAAGATGCAATAGGGAATGCAGCGACAGCAAGAAAGAAGATGCTAGTCAGTTGTCCGATAGTCGAAAGTATTGCGTTAATGCCAAGTGCGAGACCAGCTTTCCCCTGGCGCGACAGAGCATACCCGTCCCAAGATGTGGCAATAGAAGCGGGTGTACCTGGGACATTGATTAGGATTGCCGGAATGCCTCCTCCTGGAATTGCTCCTCCATAGATGCCCAGTAACATTGCCAGGCCCTCTTCTGCCGAGAGCCAAAAGGTTAGAGGTGTGAGTATGGCGACACCCATTGTTGCCGTTAACCCGGGGAGTGCCCCGAAGATCGCACCTAACACAACCCCGACGCTTAGGAAACCCAGCACTTTCCACTGTAAAACGGCCAGGAGTCCATCAATAATTTCTGTGCTCACCTAGTTGTTTTCCCTTCTCAGGTTAGATTGCTCCAACATCATTTCTGAATTTTCACTAAAGAGACACTCGGAGGCCGACTTGAAACGCGACCACAATAGTTGTGGTCAGAAATACTGTAACAGCTGCTGAGGCCTTCCAACTTTGCCCTAGAAATCTAAGAAAAAGTAATAAAAAAACCGCAGTCCTAAGAGCAAATAGAGCCATATCCCAAAATAGTAAATAGCCGAGGACTAGCAAAATCACACCTGTAACGGCTCCACCGTTTTCGAGCTGGAATTCGCTTTCTTCACTGCCTATTCCCTTCCACAGTAGTGTGGTTGCCAATAAGATCATCAGCGCACCGATCACCTGGGGAAAAAAACCGGCTCCCGGTAGTGACCCTGAACTTGTCTGCAATTGCATGGCGGTGACAATCAAATACCCCCCCAGGAAAATGAAAAATAGTGCGACTGCTGTAGTGGTACGGTGCATTGAATTAAGAACCTTAAGGAGTTGAGATGATCCGAAGTCAGCGTTTCATTGTCAATAGCTTTGGTATTTCGGCTCCAAAAAAAATCCCCTGATCGAGAGCAAATTTCTGAAAATCTTCACTGTTGAGAAATTCTGCTTCCATGCCTCTCTCATGGCAAAGTTTACGCCATTCCTCGGTTTCGAAAGCCTTTCGAAATGCAGCTTCTAGGCGAACAAGGACATCCTGAGGTAATCCCTTTGGCGCGAAAAACCCACTCCAGGCTGGTACTCCAAAAGGGTATTTCAACTCATGAGTTGTAGGAGTTTCAGGATAAATCTGTGAGCGGCTCGGGGCGAGAATCGCGAGTGCTCGCAGCCTGCCTGCTGCGACGTTTGCAACAGCTTCTCCCGCTCCGGCTATGACGGCATCGACGTGACCTCCTAGTAATGAAGCCAGTGACCCTGAGGAGCCGTTGTACGGAACGTGTGTTACTCGCAGGTCAGCATACTGTTCCATCAACAACGTGTTGAAATGCCAGATAGAACCAGTTCCCGAGTTGGCCATAATGAGACTATTAGGCTCTTTCCTCGCTGCATCAACAAAGTCCGAAAAGTTTTTCCAGGGTGAATCCGCTCTAACAACAAGCACGGGCGGAGACTTTGACACCAGGCAAATTAAATCCACGTCTTCAGGGCCAATATCGGCGTAACCTAGCGCGCGAACCATTGCAATTTCAACCGCTGCATGCCCGATGGTGTATCCGTCGGGCGGCCTCCTAACAACGTACGAGTAGGCCAAAGCACCGCTAGCACCGGGTTTGTTCTCGCAAACCACGGGAACACCAAGGTCAGGTTCACTCAAACTCGCCATGATGCGGGAAACCGAGTCAGAGAGCCCTCCAGGAGAAGCCTGTACTATCAATTTCAGTTCTTTTGAAGGGAACGGACCGGATGTAGAACTACAGCCAGAAAACGAGATACCAACTACTACTGCAAGCGAAGCTGAACATCGAAGCATTCCCGACAGCATAGATCAATTAGTAGGCTTCTCTCAACAGATCTGTTGAATGTCGTGCCAAATGAATCAGGGTTCCAAGCGGGAGATCATTATTTATTGTGTTTCGAAGGGCTTCATCCTGTTATAATTCCTCCGAGCTTGTTTCATGCTTGAATTTTAATGACCACGCGGACACCCCATGCAAAAAATCACGGTGACCTAACCGAACTGGCTTCACGATATGTTGAAGTTGACTATCTCCCGTGGGTTCCTTCAAGATTTCCAGGTGTTGAAGTCAAAACTTTGATGGAAGACGATGAAACAGGTCTAGCCACCATGCTTTTCAAAATGGACCCTAGTGCTCAGTTGCCGCTTCATGAACATACCGGCATAGAGCAAACTTTCGTACTAGAAGGTAGCCTGGCCGATGAGGAAGGTGAGGTTACAGCAGGCAATTACGTCTGGAGGCCAGCAGGCAGCAGACACATTGCACATTCTCCCAAGGGGGCTTTAGCAATCTCATTCTTTGTTAGTCCGAACCGCTTTCTCGATGAAGACTAAGCCGCGTTTCCATCAGAAAGCTTCCGCCGTTCAGGTTACGTAGCCATAATGTCTCGGTGATGCCGTAACGACTATTCTTAGGTGTAAATCTCACAGCGTTTCGAAAGTTGAATACTGTGACGTATAATTAGTTAGAGGGAATTGATCGTGGCTGTATTGCTAGACACGATGATTTCCTGGGTAGAATGAATGCCTGCGTTAAGCAGGTCTTATGTACTGAACCAAGGGAGACCAAGAATGCTCAACTTAAGTGAAAAGGCCGTCAGCAAAGTTACAGAGATTATGGGCCAGCAAGACCCTCAGCCCAATGCGTTGAGAATTTCAGTAGTGGGTGGTGGCTGCTCAGGGTTCCAGTATTCCATGGCCTTTGAGAATGAACAAATGCCACTTGATAAGATCTACAAATTTGACGGTGGCCTAAAAGTTGTAGTGGATCAGGCGAGTATGCTTTATCTGGACAACGTGAATGTTGACTATGTGGAGACTATGGAAGGGGCGGGCTTTAAGTTCGACAATCCTAATGTCAAGTCTACCTGTGGTTGCGGCAGTTCCTTCAGTACCTAAGTAGGCTTTAAAGAAATAACCACCACGGCGCGGCCTTCTGGGTGTGCGCCGTTTTAATTTTGCTCTGGTGTAGGTTGTGTCAAGAGGCCCCCAATGGCTACGGCGAGCGAATGGGATGAGCGTTTCAGGAAAGGTGACAGCATACTCACCGAACCCGATTCGTTTTTCCTCAAGCTGCGTTCCTGTTATCCGCTGTTACCACATTGGGGAGTGCCAACCGAAGATCCCTTAAAGCGCTTGCAGGCTCTCGATTTGGCTTGTGGCTCAGGACGTCATGCCATCAATTTGGCTCAGGTAGGTTTTGAGACAACAGCCATTGATTTTTCCAAACAGGCGCTTACCTGCGTGCGACGCTCTGCTATTCATCAGGGTGTGACTGTTGATTGTCGGCTAGAAGATGTGGAGGCGGTAGATTTTGGACTTGGTAGGGAGTCATACGACCTGGTAGCGGTTTTCTTTTTTTTGCATCGTCCCTTATTCCCTGTTTTACGTCGCTGTTTGCGTCCAGGCGGATTGGTCATTTACAAGACCTACACCACTAAGCAGTTTCGACATGCCGAATGGCCACGCCAACGAGTGCATGTTCTTGAGCCCAATGAGCTACTGTGTCTTTTTGAAGGTTTTCGCGTGTTACGCTACGAGGAAGAGTGGGAGGGGCGGGGCACTGCAGCCCTTATTGCCCAGAAAATATGAAGCTTGCTTTGGGTCAAATCAATCCGATCGTAGGGGATTTTTCGGGTAACGTCAAGCTTATGCTAGACACCGCACGGCGAGCCTCCGAAGGCGGTGCTGCTTTAGTCGTCTTTCCTGAGCTTGCATTGAGTGGTTACCCACCACAGGATCTCGTTGAGGTGCCAGCCTATCTAAATCAGAACCAGGATGAGCTGCATCGTTTAGCGAGTGCAGTTGAATCATTAGGTACCGATATCATTTGTGGCTATGTCGGGAGAGCTGCTGGGCGTGGACACCAAAAAGCAGCTAATTGTGCTGCCTATCTTGGAGATGGCAAGGTGCTATTCACGCAACAAAAAATGTTATTGCCTACATATGACGTTTTTGATGAGTGGCGCTATTTTGAACCGGCTGAACGACAGAAAGTATTCTCACGTCGAGGTATGCGTTTCGGGATCACGATATGTGAGGACATCTGGAATGATAAGCAGTTCTGGCCGCGTCCATTGTACGGTCGTGATCCAGTTGAGGAACTTGTTGCTGAGGGCGTCGACCTGATCGTCAATATTAGCTCCTCTCCTTATCACATGGGTAAACGTCAACTGCGTCTGGAAATGATTCAAGCCATTGCGTGTCGACACAAAACTCCCATCATGATGGTGAACCAGGTAGGAGGTAACGACCAGTTGGTTTTTGACGGATCAAGCTTTCTTGTTGGAGCCACCGGGCAAACTTGTGCACGTGGTTTCACGTTCGCTGAAGATATTGTGTTTTATGACACCACAACTGGTGACGGTGAGATACACAAACAGACTGCAGATGAAACTGAAGTGACCTATGATGGTTTGGTTGTCGGCACGAGAGATTATGTTCGTAAGTGCGGGTTCAGTAAGGTTATCGTGGGTTTGAGTGGAGGTATTGATTCTTCAGTAACAGCGGTCGTTGGTGCCGATGCGGTTGGCGTTGAAAATGTGATTGGTGTAGCTATGCCGGGACCTTACTCTTCGGAAGAGAGTGTGGTTGATGCGCGTGCGATGGCAGAGAAGCTCGGGATACGTCTTGAGACGATTTCTATCAATGAGATTTACTCCGTTGTGGAGTCAAAGCTTGAACCAGTATTTAAGAACTTCGATCACGATGTGACTGAAGAAAATTTACAAGCACGACTCCGGGGAAGCATCCTCATGGCGTTGTCTAACAAATTTGGTGCATTGGTGCTAACGACAGGAAACAAGAGTGAATTAGCGGTAGGGTATTGCACTCTTTACGGCGATATGTGTGGAGGGTTAGCGGTCATTAGTGACGCACCAAAGAGACTGGTTTACGAGCTCGGGCGAGTTGGGAATAGACGACATTCAAACGTTATACCGGAGTCTGTTTTCTCGAAACCTCCTTCAGCCGAACTTAGGCCAGATCAAAAAGACAGTGATTCCTTGCCGGACTACGATATTCTCGATGCAATTCTAAAGAGTTATGTGGAAGAGTGTAAAAATCCGGATCAAATAGCAGAGTGTATGGGTTTACCCGTCGATCTAGTGCGAGACGTTACATGCAAGGTGGATCGCAACGAATACAAGCGCAAGCAAGCTGCACCAGGATTGCGTGTTACCTCCAAGGCTTTTGGCATGGGAAGACGTTTTCCTGTCGCACAACGTTTTTTACGATAAACTCATTTAAATTATCTTTAAACAGCTCAGTGATTGCTGTCTGGTAGGATCCATTAAATGCAACATTCAGAAAGATTTCTCAGATTTGTTGAAGAGGCCAAGGGTGTTATAAAGGAAACCTCTGTGTCTGACGTTCAGCAAGATCTTGACAGAGGCGGCGATTTCTTACTAATCGATACGCGGGAAGAATCTGAGTGGGTTGCTGGGCATGCCAAAGGGGCCATACATTTAAGCAAAGGGATTATCGAACGCGATATAGAGACTGCGGTCCCCGATACTTCTAGGAAGATAGTTCTTTACTGTGGTGGTGGGTACCGTTCAGCTCTGGCTGCTGATGCACTTCAAAAGATGGGCTACAGCAATGTGTATTCACTTGCTGGTGGCTGGCGAGCATGGAGAACGGGTGAGATGCCTGTTGAAGAGCTGGTCCAAGATTAGGGCCCAGTGAGACACTCAGTTTGCTTCTCTACGACAACGGCATTACGTGTCGTCGCTCAGAACGGACCATCGGTCGATTCCTATAATGCCTTTGTGTGTTGTTTTTGACCCACAAAGCCAGTATTTATCCGTAATTTAGTATTATCACTTGCGGCAAGATATGATTTTTGGTATATTCGTGTTGTTGCTGGGGGGGGTGCTCCACCAAAGCGAGACTAACCTCAACCTAAATTTTCGACCCCTAAAACTGCTCCCCCCCAGCGTTTTTCCTACTTCCCGGATATTTTTGGTTAAGCCTGCTCAGGTTCTGGAGTGCAGTGAAAGCGCTTTTGAAGTGGTGATTAATGGGCATCTGGTCGTTTCGAGTGATTTACAGTAATCCAACCGACCCGCTAGAATCTAAGGGTGACCGAAGTTTCTCCTGTCAAGTTTTCACTGTGGTCGATTTTGTGGTAGATGTCAGCAGATTCCCGTCGCAATCGTAAGAGATTGATTCCCGGAAGAACTTGAAGTGGCTTGAATGCGCCTTAGGAGTGTCACTAACCGACATGCGAGAGGAGTTAATTAACAGAAAAAGAAATGGCTAACGTACTGATTGTAGGCACCCAGTGGGGTGACGAAGGTAAAGGTAAGATTGTTGATTTAGTATCCGAGCACTTCGATCTGATTGTTCGCCATCAAGGAGGCCACAACGCCGGTCATACAGTCTATGTGGGTCCCCAGAAGTTCGTTCTAACACTTGTGCCGAGTGGAATTATAAGACCAGGCAAGAAGGCGGTTATAGGGAACGGGCTAGTAATTAATCCAGCTCACCTACTAAAGGAGATAGAGACACTGGAAGGTCTCGGAGTTGGTATTCAGGGAAATCTTTTCATCAGTCATCGGGCACATGTCATCTTCCCGTATCACCCAATGATGGAAAAGGCCACCGAGGCTACACCTGGCAAAGTGCGTATTGGAACGACTTCTCGGGGAATCGGACCTTGTTACGAAGACAAGATTGCACGTCGAGGTATACGCCTTGCCGATTTGCTGGACACTGAAACTTTCCCAGACCGATTTCAGGATGTTGCTGAAGAGAAAAACACCATTCTTAAAGCCCTCGGTATATATGAACCCTGGGATGTTGGCGCTGTGTGCGCCGAATACCTCGACTATGCTGAAAGGCTGCGGCCGTTCGTGTGTGACACAGTTCAGATCGTAAACAAGGCCGTCAACGAGGAACAGCGCATACTTTTTGAGGGTGCGCAAGGGGCCATGCTTGATATCGACCATGGCACGTATCCATTCGTGACTTCTTCGAACGCTACCAGTGGAGGAGTTTGTGCAGGTGCGGGTGTTTCACCGACTGCAATTGATACAGTTGTGGGTATTGCGAAGGCATACACTACTAGGGTCGGAGGGGGTCCATTTCCATCCGAAGACTGTGGACCAGAGGCAGACTTGCTTCGTAAACATGGTGGCGAATTCGGCACGGTAACAGGACGACCGCGCCGATGTGGGTGGTTTGACGTACCATTGTCGAATTACGTTCACATGGTCAATGGATTAACGTCTATCATTATCACCAAACTCGATGTATTGGATCACCGTGAATCGATCCCTGTGTGCACCGGTTATCGCTACCGCGGTGAACTATTAGATGAGATGCCCGCACTTTCACATGTGCTTGAGGGCGTGGAGTCGGTCACAGAGGAGCTACCTGGTTGGAACTGCACGACGCGGGGCATCAAAGATTACAATGAGCTACCTCAAGCCGCCAAAGACTATTTAGCTTATCTCGAGGACAAGATGGACGTAGAGATTGGTGGTATCTCTACAGGGCCAGAACGTGAAGAGACTATCATCCGAGAAGACTCCAAGCTTGCAAAGCTGTTGAAGTAATTCTGCAAGCTGCCGGAGTCGTTTCGGCCAGGATATTGCCAAACGTCCAGCCGTTGCATTGGGTGATTCAAGTTAGTAATCTTTATCTCGGACCAGAATGGGACACCTTCAACTATTGGATATCAGCTTATGAAGGTTGCGGACCGTCCACTCGAAGGAAAAGTCGCTTTAGTTACAGGTGCTGCCTGTCGCATAGGGCGCTCGGTTTCCTTACGATTAGGGCGACTCGGTGCCAGGGTAGCTGTGCACTATAAAACGTCGGCGGCCGAAGCGTTCGAGACAGCAGAGCTTTGTGGCGGCAAATCTTTTCAAGCGGACCTTGAGGATTTTAGTGCAATCGGTCAACTGTTTGAAGAAGTCGAATCCTCGTTGGGTCCACTTGATCTATTTGTCAACAATGCAGGCCGCTACCGTGAGGTCGATATTCTCAAAGTGACCGAAGAAGATTGGGATTTTATTCATAATGTAAATCTCAAAGCTGCTTTTTTCTGCTGCCAAGAAGCTGCTAAACGTATGAGAGATCGAGGCGGACGCATCGTGATTTTAAGCTCTCTCGGAGCGACACGTCCCTGGACCCAACATGCCCCCTACTGTGCATCTAAGGCAGGTGTGGCTATGCTGACCAGAGTACTCGCTAAGGGGCTCGCTCCGAAGATTACTGTCAATAGTGTGGCTCCAGGAGTCATCCACTTCGAGAATGATATGTCACCGCATGTCGAACATCTTGTTGCCGTGACGCCTATGCGACGCCCCGGTTGCGGGGAGGATATTGCAGAAGCTGTCTGTGGTTTTTTTACTGGTTCATCGTTTATAACCGGGCAAATTCTTGCTGTTGATGGTGGCCTATCACAGAGAGCTTAGCCCTATGACCCAGTTCTCATAATGTGATGCAGTGATGCCTACGGAGGTGGTAAATATTGCCACGGCGACGAGTTCATAGAAGACGTGGTCGGTACTCGATCGCTACAATATCCTTAGTTGGGAGAGCCTGCAAAAGAGTGACGTGATACGCTCGAAAGATTTCCTCTAGAGTGTTTGGTTAAGAACTGCTGGAGTGGCGGAACTGGCAGACGCACGGGATTCAAAATCCCGCGGACTTTACGTCCATGAGGGTTCGACCCCCTCCTCCAGCACCAGCACTTTAGATACTTTGCTGAAGCACGTTTACGAAAAAGTTCCAGTTGTGAGCTTTACTGACGGCTTTCAGCGAGTGTAGCCGCGTCAACATCGTGTTGTATCGTGATGTACCTCGAGAGTCATGATCGATCTTGTAACATCACTGCTGCCTGTGAATAATGTTTAATGAAACTTAATATGGTGCTACGCAGAACTAGGCGCAAGAGGATGACAAATTGGCCGATAGTAGTGACCTTACTACTAATCGCGAGTGGGCCTGTAGCGACGACGCATCCTTTGGTTGACCAGACGAAAAAGCTTGCGTGGGCACACCGTGTAGATGAAGCTCAACATCTGGTCGAGAGTGCTCGCAGTGGTTTCCAAGGTACTACTCAGGAGTGGTTGGCTGCAGTTTCTTGGATGTCTCGGGGCGCCAGTTTTGTCGGCCGGTGGGATCTAGCAGAGAGGTATGCAAACGAGGCCCTCGTGGGTAGTGAGATGCTGCTAGACACTATCGACCTAGATGAAGATTTCTATTTGCCTACTGCTTTGGGAGCGGCAATCGAAGTTATGGGAAAATTTTATGCTCGTACGAGCCGTTCTCGAGCAATCTCGTTTTTCGAAGAACAGCGTGAACGATATCTAGGTACTTCAATTGAAGAGCGAATTCAGAAGAACTATCTATTGCTAAGTTTTGAAGGCAAACCGTTCCCGAAATTACAAACCACAAATATTCTTGCTGAGCAAGTTTTGGATCCAGCAATATTGGATAGAAAAGTTGTTCTCTATTATTTTTGGGCGCATTGGTGTGGAGACTGCAGACGACAGGAACCAATTTTAGAGCGTCTGCATCAAGAATACTCTGGAAGAGGACTAACCATTGTTGGGCCTACTCGTCTGTATGGGTATGTTGCGAGAGGTCGCAGTGCTGCTCCGAGTGAGGAGCTTGAGTATATCGAAGCTTTACTTAGTAGACGTCACTCGTTTAAGAAATGGATGATTGTACCGGTGAGCAAGGAAAATTTTCTCAAATTTGGTGTTTCTTCGACACCAACTTTGGTGTTGGTAGATCGCGAAAGCATCGTGCGACTATATCACCCTGGTGAGATGAGTTACAACGAATTGAATAACGCCATTACTCCACTGTTGTGAGTACTCTGTAGTGCAATGTTGGCAGGCTTAGCAATGTGGAAATCTTTTCGATTGTCTTCTAGGTGTTTCGGGACGATTCTGTCGTCGGGTAGGGTATTCATGGTAGGGATGCAATTAGACATGAGGACTTAAAAAAATTATAGGAGGATCGAATGATTTCCAATCGAGTCTTTTTACCTAGTGTACGAATTGCACCGGTCGCAATTGCAATTATGCTTTGCTTCCCAATCATGTCTGAACAGAGAAACAACAAAGGAACGACCTCCTTCAACCTAGCTGGCCTAAAACTGATCCCTACGCCTTGGGATAAACAGGCTAATTTCGAGAAACTTGAGCGATGGACACGAAAAGCAGCTTCCTTAGGGGCTGATTTTGTGGTGACACCAGAAGGATACCTGGATGGCTACACTGCCAATGTCAAATTGAGAAAAGACTCAACTATGGAAAAAGTACGTGCAATAGCTGAACCAGTTGATGGCCCATTGCTGCTTCAGGTAGCTGCTCTTGCTGATGAGTTGGATATTCATTTATTGGTTGGTTTTGCTGAGCAGCGTGATGATGATCTCTACAACTCGGCAGCAATCTTTTCACCGCAAGGTGAGAAGATTGCCCTCTACTCGAAAGCGCACGATGCCAGGGATGAGCCATTCATGAAGGACGGTGAGCGGTTTCCAGTTTTTGATTCGGTGTTAGGTCGACTAGGGATGTTGATTTGTTACGATCGCCAACTGCCGGAGACCTCACGCATCTTAGCGGTAAAAGGTGCTCAGATCATACTCGTTCCAGCGTTTGGGTTGGGCACCACCGAAATCAACGAAGACATCATGATGAGAACACGAGCCTATGAAAATGGTGTTTACGTTGCTCATGTGCATCCCATCAACACCTTCATTGTAGATCCGAAAGGAAATATTATTGCTCAAGAAAAAGGTGTCGCAGAAAAGGTGGTGATGGCTGAAATTGTTTTCGATGAACAAGTTGGTAACGGTCCTATTCGTGACCGAAGACCTGAGATCTACGAAGAACTTGTCACTGTTCGTTAGATATTAGTTCCTAATTTTTTCTCTGGCTTTGATGTGTCCATGGTTTGCGGGGTGAAGTGTAGGTTTGACTAATATATCGGCGACGTTCGTGGCGTGCCATCCTTGAGCTCGTTTTTCCCAATAAAGCTTTCCAAGTTGCGATGAAATAGGTCCGGGCATCCCGTCCCCAATAAGAGCATTATTGACCTTCGTAACGGGAAGGATGCCACCGGCAGAGGATGAGATGAATACTTCGTCAGCCTCGATCAGGTCTTCTGGACTAAGATCCATAGCTTTTGCAATGAGGTTTAGTTCACCACATAGATCAAAGACAGTAAGCCTCGTGATACCCTCCAGAAGGTTGTCACTAGGTGTGTAAACCTTGTGTTTTTGTACAATCCATACGTTATATCCTGGACCTTCGGTGAGGTGTCCTTCGGTGGATAAGAGTAGAGGTGTATCTGCTCCTGCGTCCAGGGCCTCAAATTGTGCCATTGTTAGGTCCATTCGGTTGAAGTTTTTGACTCGTTGATTAATAGCAACATTTGGTGCGCGGCGTGTCTCAGCGATCCATAGATGACCACCAGTTTCCGCGTGTTCTTTCGGTATGGCCCAGTAGTAAGGAACCGAGTAAGCCATGAATTGATTGCGGCAAGTACGAGGATCCCCAAAGGCGACACCGCCGCCGTAACGACCTCGTGTACACAACATGAAAACGACGGCTTGGGTAAGTTCTGCTTGGGCAACACATTGAGCCAAAATGACTTTAATTTCATTTTCGCTGAGAGGGAGGTTCATACGGACGTATTTACAGGATGCCCGGAAACGAGCAAGGTGGTCTTCTAATCGAAAAAATTGGTTATTCCAAACTGAGACTGCATCGAAAACGACATCACTCTTAGTAAAAGCTGGATCCAAGATAGGGATGGTTGCTTTATCAACGGGGACATAATTTCCATCACAGTACGCTACGCCTTTTGATTTCTCCATGGTTGTCGCCCTTTCATCTCACAGAATCAGTACAGGAGTCTATCTTAGTCGATTTAGCTGATTTCGATGCCTATTGAGCGTATATAAGGAAGCCGCCAAAGAGAAGAGCAATAACTCCACCTGCTCTGATTGTATTTGGCCTATCGAGGTACCAACTCAGCATTGACTGTGATTTGGAGTTGCTAATCAAAAGAGTTGCGATACTGGCTGCGATAAATAGAATGCCGAGAGTTAATATGGCGAATGGAAATTTTGTGGATGGGGCAACCCAAGCCATGGAGGCACCAACCATCATACGCATGGTGCTGAGAATTACTCTGACCCGGGTTGTCACAGTGAATCCTGCTGCCACTTTCGGCAACCGCGTTGCAAACACGATGCCACCAAGCCCCAGAAGTTGTATGGCATATCCCAAGACGATCAGCATTTCATTTAGCTCCGAAAAATCGCTCCAGTCGGGTCATTTCTTGGTCTGCTTCTTGACGTTGATATGGTGACACACTAAAAGCGTACTGGGAATTATTTTTGTAGCGTGCAAATAGGAAACCGCCAGGTTGCACTGTCCTAAATTTACCGAAAACAATGGCGCGCTCGGAGAGATTCGAACTCCCGGCCTTCTGGTCCGTAGCCAGACGCTCTATCCAGCTGAGCTACGAGCGCGTTGTGGAGGGTTTGCATTCAATGCTAACTTGGCCAGAAACATTCTGTCAAACAGTCACTAACTCAGTTAGCTTTCATGCCAATTGAAGGAACGACGGAATGGATTCCTTTCAAGATACAACCTGGAGTGGTCGGTTTTTTCCCTGACATAGATAAGCTCCGATACAATAGACTCCAGTGGAACGTCGTTCTTTTTTGCAGTCAGCTACCGGAGCAACTGCAGCAGTTGCATTTGAAGGACTTTCTTGTAAAAAAAGAGATTCTCCTCCAAATGTAGTTGTCTGTTTCACTGACCAGTTTCGAGCTTTTGAAACAGGGTGTTATGGACACTCTGTCGTGAACACCCCACACATCGACCGCTTGGCAGGAGAAGGATTTCGTTTTAATGTGGGTGTTACTAACAGTCCAGTTTGTTCACCTGCACGAGCTAACCTGTTGAGTGGGCAGTACGCACGCTCGGCTACTGGTTCTATTGAGAATGTCGGCCCATTTGGTGAACGCCGCACTCGATTTCCCGATGCCACAATGCCCGAGCTGTTTCATCGGGCTGGTTATGATACTGCTCATATTGGTAAGTGGCACGTCCATATCGACCCATTCTTGCTTGGGTTCGACTACGCGTACTACCCGGCTGAAATTCCACATCGTTACTACGATCGAGTGATGAGGGAAGCCCGACGTGAGCAAGGTCGATTGTCTGCCGATACAGGAGAAGATAAACTGGTCGACGGTTTCATGCCACAAGCCGCGAGCGACAAGATGCGGCAATATGTTCGTGAAAATCGCGACCGCCCCTTCTTTCTGAACTATTGTGTATCACTACCACACATGCCTATCGGACATGGGAATGTTCCTGACAAGTATGTTGGGCTTTATGATCGCGATGATGTTGTTCTAAGAGACAACGTTTTTCAGGATGGTCGGATGTCTCGCGATGAATGGTGGTTTAAGATTTATACCATCTGGGATTACTACTGGCGTACCCGTGGCGGTGGTGGAGGAGAGCTGCCGACAGATCGTTTACCTGAAGGTTTCGATCTGCGAGATTTAACCGCTCTTTATTACGAGGCGATCACATGCACTGACGACTTAGTTGGTGAACTGATGGCAACGCTCGAAGAAAACGGAATCTCGGATAACACGATTGTCATATTGTCCTCTGATCATGGTGATTTACTAGGTAGCCACGATGCTTACAACAAAGATCGTATCTGGGAAGAGGCAATACGCGTCCCGATGATCTACCGTTTTCCAAACGGGTGGGGTCATGCTGAGACAGATAAGCAAGTTGCATCGAACGTCGATATTTTACCGACGGTGCTGGATGCATGTAACCTTTCAATTCCTCGCCATATCCAGGGGCAATCCCTACTCCCAGTGATTCAAGGAAAGCGCGTGGCTTTGGATCGCGATTATGCCATGGTGGAGGTCAAAGGGTACTCCTGCTGTGATTGGGTTCTGCCGCGTTCGCAAATGGGAATCCGTACCCCAACCCACAAGTATGGCATTGAACTTGAGGAGGACGAACGAACGGTTCGGGACGACCGTTGGCTTTTTCACGACTTACGAAATGATCCTTTTGAGTTAGAAAATTTTGCCAAAAGTGATAGACAACGTGAGCTTGCATCTCATCTAAGACAAATTACGGTTGATTGGAACGCAACAACGCCGTGGATGCAGGTGAATGACAATTTGCCCAAACTGTAAGGTGGCAGGGTTTGATTCGTCAGTAAATAACCATCAATTTCCTAGACACCAATGCGCAAGTCACCACTTGATCGAATTATGATGCCTCTGGAATTTAAGTCTGTATGAGTCTAAAACCTAATATTGTGACCGATTCTATTCTCGAAGGATTCTGGGAGAAAGGACTGGTTTTGTTCGGTGATCGAGTACAGGAAGAATACGCACTCAAGACACCGATCTTTATCGATCTACGCCACAAGCTTTATGAAGATCTTGATATGCTTTCGACTTTAGGTCATGCTCTCTATGAAAAATTACACAGTCTCACCGAGTGTGATGACTGTTTGGATGTACCACAGCAGGTGATTGGCATTCCCGATACTGCGACTCCATTAGCATTAGCCACTGCATTGGCTTCTCAGCAAACCTCCTGGCCAGTTAATTATGGCCAGATGCGCAAGAGGCCGGCATCGTATCCAGGGGGTCGTTCGGGTGGTAGTAGTTACATGGGTACGGTTGATCCAAAACGTCAAGTCACATTGATAGATGATGTAATGGCCTCTGGAAGGACGAAGCGTTGGGCCATCCGTGAGTTACAGAAAGAAGGTTTAACGGTAACACGTATTTTGGTTGTCGTAGACCGTAAACAATATGACTACATTGAACAGGATAAGTTACCTTGCCCAATCTACAGTCTGTACACCATCACGGAACTAATTGAATACTACGTTAGCAGCAGGAAAATTGATGACGTTGTTGCCAATCAGATTTTAGCCCACGTTAATACCCGACGTTTCACGTAACTGAGGTAGTATACGGTTTGTAGTTCTCACGTGTTACAAAAAGCCGACAAGTCACTTTCTACCATTGAGCGCGCTATATCTTTTTTAGTGCCGAGATCCGCTTTGCAGTCTCGATTCGCTCGAGCGGAGAACATCCTAACAATCTCGATCCTCAGTGTAATGGTATTGCTACCAATTATTGAGGTTGTCGGACGTGGTTTTTTTGGCCGGGGAATCTCAGGCTCGATTCCGCTAGTGCAGCATCTGACTCTTTGGGTAGCACTGGCGGGCGCTGCACTATCTTCCCGTTCTAACCGGCATTTGGCCCTGTCAACACAGAGTCTTCTTCCCGAGCGTTTTGAGAGTGCGGCCCGTCTTATTACTTCGATGTTGGCTTTTGGGATTCTGAGCTGTTTGTTTTCAGCGAGTGTTGATTTGGTCTTGATCGAGCGTCAGGCGGGAGATATTGTTGCCTGGGGTATACCGCGTTGGCTGTTCCTATTAGCCCTGCCGATAGGCTTCGGATCGATCACGGTTAGAATTTTCCTAAATGCACCAGATATACCCGGAGGTAGGGTTATTGTACTGAGTGGGCTTCTAATCCCAATTATTTTCGGATACTGGGAGCCGCTCCTTGATATGAACTTGGTAGCCCCTCTAGGTCTGATCATTCTTGTAGCGACACTATTGGGGATGCCGATTTTTGCTGCCATCGCCGGTACCGCTTTATTGTTGTTCTTTTATGATTTTACGCCGGCGAATGTGATTCCTGGTGAGACCTATCGCCTTAGTTCGTCTGCAATGTTGCCATCAATTCCACTGTTTGCACTAGGAGGTTACATTCTTGCGGAGGGTGGATCGAGCAGGCGTTTGATGCGTCTTTTTTCTGCCTTTGTGGGCTGGATACCGGGAGGGCTGGCGATTGTAACCACTTGCGTGTTGGCCTTCTTTACACCTTTGACAGGTGCCTCGGGAATAACAATTCTTTCAATGGGTGGATTGCTTTTACCAGTATTGATCGGATCACGTTATCCAGAGAAAAATTCAATTGGATTGGTTACGGCTTCAGGGTCAATCGGCCTATTGTTTTTCCCCAGTTTGCCGGTAATTCTTTACGGTTACTACGCGAACCAGCCAATCGACCAGTTATTTGTCGGTGGATTGGTGCCGGGAATATTATTGGTTGCAGTCGTGTCGTCTTGGGCGGCGTATCGTGGCTGGCGCCAAGGCGCTCGACCAACACCCTTTAATCACCGGGAGGCTCGGTTAGCGTTGTGGGAGGCTAAGTGGGAGTTGATGCTACCCGTTGTAGTACTTGGAGGGCTTCTCACTGGATTTGTGACTTTAGTAGAAGCATCTGCATTGACCGTGTTTTACGCCCTTTTTGCCGAATGTGTCGTCCATCAGGAACTTAGTATCAAGAAAGACCTACCAGACGTGTTTATCGAGTGCGCCACACTGGTGGGAGGCTTCATGATAATCCTCAGTGTGGCGTTAGGACTTACGCAGTACTTCATTCTTGCGGAAATTCCAACACGAGCACTGGACTGGGTCAACGCTCACATCGAATCCCCCATTATTTTTTTGCTGGCGCTGAATGTTCTGTTAATTATCGTGGGGGCTTTGATGGACATTTATTCGGCCATTGTCGTTTTCGTACCACTCATTTATCCAATGGCAGCATCCTATGGAATTGATCCTATCCATTTAGGAATCATCTTTCTGGTCAATATGGAACTCGGGTATTTGACACCACCGATGGGCGTAAGCCTTTTCTTGTCCTCCTTCCGTTTCAATAAACCACTTGGCGAGATATATCGTTCCACTCTGCCTTACACGCTTATTTTATTTCTAGTGATGTTACTTATTACGTATGTGCCAGTATTGTCACTGGGGTTAATTGAATGGGTGGGGCTACGGTGAAGGCTCACAGGTCCTTGAGTTCGCGGTTTAACTGTTAGTTAGATCCTGTGCTCGTAGATTCGAAGAAGTTGCCCATCGCACGGAATTTCTTCATTCGTTCTTCTACGAGTTGTTCTTCATTTAGAGGAGAAAGCTCAGCCAGTGCTTCTGAAAGAGCAACTGAAATATTTTGGGCCGCTTGGTCAACGTTAACGTGAGCTCCATCAGTAGGTTCTTTAACGATCTTGTCCACTAAGTCTAACTTGAGTAAGTCTTGAGCCGTCAATTTAAGAGCTGCTGCGGCTTGCTCTGCTTGTGTTGAATCGCGCCAAACGATCGCCGCGCAACTCTCTGGGGAAATCACACTGTAGATTGCATTTTCAAGGATCAATACTCGATTACCTACACCCAATGCCAAAGCTCCTCCGCTACCTCCTTCACCGATGCAGGTTACTATCAGTGGCACGGGTAATTGCGCCATGGAGCGAAGATTACGTGCAATTGCTTCAGCCTGACCTCGTTCTTCTGCATCGATACCTGGATATGCTCCGGGTGTGTCAAGAAAGGTGAAGATGGGCCTTCGAAACTTAGCGGCCATCTCCATAATCCGTAGTGCTTTGCGATACCCTTCGGGCTTCGACATGCCAAAATTACGGTGTAATTTTTGTTTTGTATCTCGCCCTTTCTGTTGTCCGATGACAACGACCGGAGTACCTTCGAATACGGCGTATCCGGCAATGATGGCCGGGTCGTCGGCAAATAGACGATCACCGTGGATTTCTTGAAACTTGCTGAACAGTCGAGGGATATAATCCAGCGTGTGTGGCCGATCTGGGTGACGCGCTAGTTGCACACGTTTCCAAGCCGATTGCGCATTGTCAGAGATTTCGCGAGTGTCTTTTGCCATTGAGTAACTTTCGAGATACAAGACCTGCTTGAAGGTATCCGATATCAGGGCAATTAAGGTGCCACCAGCAATGATTATCGCAACTCCGAGTGGCTACTGTATGGAACATAAGATCTTAAATCTTGCAAAAGCAACAATGTGCTACTCACGACAATAAGTTGTTTCATCATCAATCATTACTGGTATTGGTTTTTAATCGAGCTAATTGTTGGTTCTTTATCTGGTATGATCTGCGGAATGCCCGAAGAAGAAGATAAAAAAATACAACAGAAAGCAGGTCGACACTTACCTTCGTGGGAAGTAGGCGAGTTGCCAGATGTACCTAGTGTTGGTCTAAAAAACTGGACTGCTCTGATTGGTCCTGGGATTGTATTGGCCGGATCGAATATTGGAGGGGGTGAGTGGCTCTTTGGCCCGATCGTCACAGCTCGGTATGGCGGGCAGGTGATGTGGTTAGCAACTCTGAGTATTTTCTTTCAGGTCTTCTACAACCTGGCAGTTATGCGCTACACGCTGTACAGCGGTGAACCCATCATGGTTGGCTTTATGCGTACTAAGCCGGGTCCTAAATTTTGGGCACCGTTCTATCTCTTAGCTGATCTGGGAGGTATCTGGCCTTACTTGGCCTCGAATGCTGCAGTACCGTTGGCCGCTGCTTTTTTAGGACGACTGCCAGATGTTGGCGATGACTCGTTGATCCGTAACCTTGGATATGCAGTTTTTTTGGCAGCCTTTGTTCCACTTATCTTCGGAGGCAAGATCTACAACGCCATTGAACGTGTCATGTTGACGAAAATTGTCCTCGTGTTCAGCTACTTGAGCTTCATCGGAATATTTTTGGTCAGCAAAGAAACCTGGATCGATGTCTTTACAGGGTTTTTCAAGTTTGGAGTGCTTCCCGCAGGTGAGGTCGACTGGCCCACGCTAGCTGCTTTTGCTGCTATTGCTGGAGCCGGGGGACTGTCGAATATGACTTTCTCCAACTATACGCGAGATAAGGGTTGGGGTATGGGTCGACGAGTGGGTGCGATCCCTAGCATGATTGGTGGTAGAACGATTGCTCTGTCACATGTCGGAAAGATATTTCACATAAATCCAGACACGTTAGTGAAGTGGCGCGGCTGGGTGCGACACATAGTGAGAGATCAGACCGCTATTTGGGCAGTTGGATGTATTCTTGGTATGGCATTGCCTGCTATCCTCTCCCGAGAATTTATTTTCGGGGTTACCGTGGAGGGCCATGCTGCGGCTGCCATGACAGCACGTGGATTAGCCGACCGATCGGGAGAAATCTTTTGGTTGTTGACTTTGCTTTGTGGTTTTATTGTCCTTGCACCAGGTCAAGTGACTGACATAGACGGGATCACTCGTCGCTGGACTGACGTGATTTGGACGGCCAATAAGCGTGTTCGTCGAATGCAGGGTAATCAAGTTAAGAACATTTACTACGGAATCATGTTTCTCTACTGTCTTTGGGGGTTGCTTGCTCTTCGTTTGACTCCAGACCCCTTAGTGCTAGCAATAGTCACCACGACGTTACGCAATATTGGTCTGGGAGTTTCCGCTTTGCATGCGCTTTATGTCAACCGAGCGATGTTGCCTAGTGCCTTGCGTCCTGCGTGGTACCTGCAGGCAGGCCTGGTCGGCAGCTTTGTTTTTTTCATGGGTATTTCAGTTATTGCCTTTTTGCAACAATGGTCACGACTAACGGTGAGTTAACTTTCCGTGCAGTTTAGTTACTGAGATTCGGGTCAAGGCTGGCGGGAGCGACGGGATTCGAACCCGCGACCTCCGGCGTGACAGGCCGGCGTTCTAACCAGCTGAACTACGCCCCCGCTGTTTGTGTGATATCAGTATGTCTGTCCCTTGTGGTGTAGCTAGCGACCTTCTCAGGAAAACCTTTTTGCTCAGCCTTATAAAGTTGCTAAAAACAAGACAAACCCAATTAGTTGATGCTATCACGGGCATCGATTTTCGTGCAAGCTAGTAGGTGACTGACTTGTCACACGCCACTCAATTATTCACCAAATTAACACCGTCCTGCTCAGTTTTTACTCCATTTAAAGTGGCCAATATCTTGATTTGAATCTCTGAAAATCTCGTATGTCAGTGCAGAAATCTTTTATTTTGTGATCTGTTAGTTTAGGTCTCGCACACAGCGAAAACCTAGGTTTGCCGTTGTGCTGTCCGGCGTGTTCGATGTTCGTGCGGCCACACGGTAGCGATTGCAATATGATTCGTGACACAAATACGATCCTCCTCGTATTACTCTCGATGCCCCTGTTTGTGGCCCTACCGGGTTCAATCTTGTGGCCAATATATGATACTCGGTGTGCCACCAATCGTTGCACCATTCCCAGACATTACCGGTCAGAGAAAAAAGCCCATAACCATTTGCTGGAAATGCTGCAACGGGATTAGTGCCTGTATATCCGTCTTCAGCAGTATCGTGTTCGGGGAATTTACCTTGCCAAACGTTGCAGAGGTGCCGTCCGTCAGGTGTCAATTCATTTCCCCAAGGGTATGTACGTTGCTCTAGTCCCCCTCGCGCGGCGTATTCCCACTCTGCTTCAGTTGGTAGCCGTTTGCCAATCCATCGGCAGTAGGCAGCTGCGTCATTCCATGAGATATGGGTCACTGGGTGGTCTTGGCGATCTTTCTGATTGGAGTCTGGACCTTCAGGGTGGAGCCAATCTGCCCCTGTCACTTTACACCACCATTCACGACTGGCCACAGTATCGTCGATCGCCGCACTGAATTTTTCGTTTGGTAACTGATTTTGGAAGACGAACGACCACCCAAACTTCTCTGCTTCTGTTTTGTAATTGCTTTCTTTGACAAATTCTGAGAATTGTTGATTTGTCACTGGGTGCATATCTATGTAGAAGGGGTCAATTGTCACTTCGCGGACTGGCCCCTCACCATCAGTGGAGACAGCCTCATGTGACTCCGTACCCATTAAGAACTTTCCACCATCGAGTCGAATCATTTTACTTTTAGATCCTTTCGTGGCGCGTGGCTTTGTCTCAGAGGAACGTCGTGATTCCATTAGATGCTCTGCTCTCTGTTTACTGGGCACACAGCAGGGTTTGAGTGCCAGGGTTTCCCCAGCTACAGGAAATTCTTCTTTCACAGAAGGTGTCCACTCCTTTCATGTTCTAGAAGCTTCTGTTGTGATCTCCGCTTTCGCTCGTAAATCATCAATGAAGCGCTCGACGACTTTTTTTTCTTTGTTCTTCCTCAGCTGGTTGTCAATTTCTTCGCGAACTTCAGTCAGGCTTTTCAAGCATTCGGGGAAATGTTTTTTGACCTTAGCAATATGAAACCCGAAAGGCGTTCGAAATATTTCACTGATGACGCCTGGATTTAAGGAGAAAACTACACGATCGAATTCTTCTACCATCTTGCCACGTGGAAAACATCCTAAGTCTCCTCCATCTCCAGGACAATCTGAGTCTAAATCAGCCAGCCTTTCAAATGTTTCGCCTGTCCGTAACCTGTGCTGGATCGATGCTATTTCTTGCGAGGCCGTTTCTTCCGTGATGCCATCGCCGACATTCTTAACAATATGGGCTGCGTGTACCATTTCGGGCATTTTGAATTGTTTCTTGTTTTTCCGGTAATACTCGGCAATTTCCCTGTTTTTTGGGCTAGGGATTTGAGAAGTTAGTTTTCCGATTAAGCGGTCGAGCTTTATCCGGGTCGTGATTTCTTTTCGCACCATCTCCTCATCAAAACCTTCTCCCTGTTTCTTTGTGTTCGCGAGCTGTTTTTTAAAGGCGGTCAGTGCTTTCTCAATCTCTTCTTGTGCCACTGTTTCAGTGGTTTTTTCGGCTTCCTGGCGCAATAACGTTCTCTCAATCACATTCTCTCGTGACCACTCCAGAGCAGTTTTTTCTATGTCTGCGGTCTTCAATCCGTGTTGAGCTCGCTCTTCTTCTGGCATTTGTTGGAAGATCGTTCTCAGTTGTTCAGCTTCACGCTGAATTTCTGACTTTTCAATATGTTCGCCATTGACGATTAGTTTCATAGAAAATCCAAACTACAGAGAAAAGCATCACACCATATTCGATGATGTCCTAGTATTGGTTCACAGGCACACAATTTGGCCAATGTGGTTGCCTGGCATCAACAAGTCTATGTCTTCCAGTCGTCGGAGTTTGTAATCTCATCACAAGACCCCATACGTGCGCGTACAGGCCCTAATGTCTATTTCGTTACCTAAGAGCTGAAGTTTAAGAACATGAACTCCAGTACGAGTGGTATTTAATCTGCCATTGGCTTCTCTGAAACTATGTAGCCCAGTTCTTTTACGGGGAGAGGGCCTGCCCGCAATGCCTTATTGTGGAAAGACGAGAGACTGAAATCCTGGGTCTCAGCTTGGTAGTGGTCCCGCACTTTGGTCCATCCCCTCCATCCCACGTAGTAGGACGGGAGTTGAGCCGAAGTCAGTTTGGCACGACGCACTTTGGCGTTGGCCTCTTCAAGTTCCTGGTAAGCTTCCGTCCGCAAAAAATCTAGTGCGTCGTCATCACTCATGCCCTTAGTGTGCATACGGATATCAATAATTGCATTCGCTAAAACTCTAAGAGCAATTTTCTGCCAAATCATCCTGAACGCGTTGTCGTTTCCAAGGCCTGCATCTACCATCGTTTCTGTCACGTAGGTTGCCCAGCCTTCAACGTACGCGTTACTTCCAAGGACTCCCCGTAGGATACGACGATAAGGTTTTTCTATTTGGTTGGCAAGCTCAATCTGAGCGTAGTGTCCTGGCATTGCTTCATGCAGAGACAGCAATTTTAGTCCGTGCTGGTTGTACTCTCTCAGCCATGACTGTAGTCGCCGGCGAGGCCAATTTTGCGGAATTGGCGTCACCCAATAGAATGCACCTAGTTCAGGGTTTAGGGCAGGTGCCCCCATAAAGCCTGCAACCGGATATAGTCCACGCATAAATATTGGAGTTTCTACGACCTGTAAATTGTTCCGCGGTAAGTCCGGAATCATGTTCGATTCTTTTACGAAATCTCTAAGTTCACGTATGTCGGTTTTGATCGAAGTGATCAGATCAGTTGACCGACGCAATTTGCTGTCTTCTTGTACAACTTCAAGAACGCCGTTCATCAATCTGCGTTTGTCGCTTGGTGGACGTACACTACCGTAGATTTCTTTGTCGAGAGCTTCAGCCACTTTAATCGTTTGATCGGTCACTATTTGAAATTCTTGCTCGACCTGGGCCAAAACCTCATCCGGGGATTGGTTTGTGGCCAGCATAGCTTTAAATTTTGACTCGTAAAGTTCTTGTCCTAACCGCCAGTCGTGGTTGTTGCGCCTCGCAAGATCGTTTGCGAGATAATCCCCAAACCCGGACAAAGCTACTAGGGCTTTTTGAGATGCTCGATCGTGGTCCTTTGCGAGCTCTGTCGGCAAATTGGCCGGTATGACAGTTTTTATCAGCTGTATTAGTCCGTAATTGCCTTGCTGGGCAACTTCGGTCCAGATCGAAGGAGACGACTGTAGATTCTGCTTGGCTTGATCGATAAATGCAGGGACCTTCTCCAGTCGAGCGATTATGTGTCTGTAACGTTCTGTCGGTGGAGCATATTCGTGTACCAGAGGTGTGTACAGTGCAGTACCCAGCAGTTGAACATAAATATTTGGGTTGTGTTCGTGACTGCGAATTTTATCCAGTTCTACGAGCTCACGTTCAATGTGGTTCTCTAGGACGGCATAGTCCGCCCAGGCGTCACCTGCAAGTTCTTCTCGTTCGATCTGTTCGTGAAGGTTTTTACGGAAATCTTTATAGAAATCCACTCGCCTCTGAATACCTGCCGGGGAATAATCATCCAGTAGTTCGTCCAGCAAGATTGTGGTGCCTCCCTGGCCTTCTTCGTCTGCACCTACCGTATGTTCGTGATAGCCTGCTGCCGTGGCCGCGATGGGCGTCATGGCTAATGCGTCGAAAGGGAACGCACTTGCTGTAGTTTCAAAAACCTCCTCTGGGGGTTCTCTAGTTGCGCACGCGTGAGTGACGGCCAACACCAAAACGGTGGCCGTGAATAAAGAGAGTTTCTTCTCCAAGAAAAAAGCCATGAGTTACTACCTGTTTACCAGTGATTTAGTAATAAGAATGGTTACCAATTACGAATTAATTTCAGCAAGAGACACAACCCTCGCACGACCACCATCTTAGAAAAGATGACCTGCCAAGGCAACCTTCCAGGTCGAGATAAGTGTCAGTGTGTCGAGTAAGGCCCGGGTTCTCCTAGGATGGCTCTCCAGAACGACGCAGGAAACTTGGTACGTCCAGATCGTTTGGATCAGCGGCGGGTTCATTTTGTTTTTGGCTCTGTCCATAGTCTTGTTGGGGCTCAGATTTCAACTCAGTAGCCGGCACCTCGAGTGTGGCCCCCGAGTCTATTTCATAGTCTGTTTCCGCCTTGTTTCGAGATGCAGCTGCCTGCTGCAATGTTGGGCGCACTTCTGCTGCCGAAACTGCTGCTGCATCTGAAACCTTCTTACTAATACGGACATTTTCACTATGGAACCCTGTCGCGATCACGGTAATTTTCACACGATCTTCCATCTCATCGTCCAGAACTGCTCCAAAAATAATATTTGCTTCTGGGTCAGCTGCTTTCTGGACAATTGTCGAAGCTTCGTGAACTTCGTGAAGCCCCAGTTGTGAAGATCCGGTGACATTAATCAGAATCCCTTGTGCACCTTCGATGCTCGTGTCCTCGAGCAGTGGGCTTGCTACGGCGCTACGAGCGGCTTCAACTGCAGCACTGCTCCCACCTGCGACCGCTGTGCCCATTACTGCATAACCCATACCTTGCATGATGGTACGAACGTCGGCAAAATCACGATTTATGATTCCCGGGATTGTGATGATATCACTGATGCCTTGTACCGCTCGTCGAAGAATGTCATCGGCAATACGGAAAGACTCGAAGAAACTTGTCCCTCTGTCGATTACTTCAATGAGACGTTCATTAGGGATTGTGACGACCGTATCAACTGTTTCCGCCAGTTCTGCCAGACCTTGTTCAGCGATGGTCATTCTTTTGTTGCCTTCAAATGAGAATGGTTTTGTGACGACTGCCACTGTTAGCGCCCCGAGCTCATTCGCCAGCGACGCCACGATGGGAGCTGCTCCTGTTCCAGTTCCACCACCCAAACCTGCAGTAACGAAAACCATGTCTGAATCACCCAGAAGTTCGATTAGGCGTTCTGTGTCTTGCAGTGCAGCCTCTCGGCCGATTTCAGGATCAGAACCAGCGCCTCGACCATTAGTTAGACGCATTCCTAGCTGCAACTTGATTTGCGCCTGGGAGGCTTGTAGAGCCTGTTCATCTGTGTTTACGGCTGCAAAGACTAGACCTTCCACGCCGGCTTCAATCATGCGATTAACCGCATTACATCCTGCGCCGCCTACGCCTATTACCTTGATGCGAGCATTGGTCGTTGCAGTCTCATCGAATGTAAATTTGACGATGTCTTCATCCATACTGGCCTCTTTGTGTCTACCCAGGGTAACTCTGCACGTTATCTGATTCAAGACTTTGATTGACTTACGATTCAATTAGTGATTTCAACCAGTCTGTCAAACGGTCCCGTTTTCCTTGTTTTTTGACCTGTAATCGCTGACCATACAATACTAATCCGATCGAGGTTGCCCAAGCCGGGTGATCTAGTGCATCAGGCATTCCCTCTAACCGTGGAGGGAGTCCGATACGGGTTGTCATTCCAAGAACTTCTTCTGCTACGTCACACATGCCACTCAAACCTGCTAAACCTCCTGTTAGGACCACTCCAGCTACCAAGCGATCTTCGAGTCGTGTGTGCCGAAGTTCCGTTGCGATCAGTTCGAAAGTTTCGCGTGCGCGCGCCTCGATGATTTGGTTTAATAATCGACGTGACTGTGGTTTTGAATATTCTCCTGTAATACTTGGGACTTCGATCGTAACATTGTGGGGTGTCTGTTCAGCAATGGCGCAACCGTATTGCTCGATCAACGATGCCGCCTCTTTCTTTGATGTCTTTAGGACTGTTGCAACGTCACTGGAGAAGTGTCCACCACCAACGGGGATTGAGCTGGCTAAACGTACCTGGTTGTCGAGATAGGCCAATAGGTCCGTCGACCCAGCTCCAAGATCGATCACGACAACGCCCATTTCTCGTTCGCGTTCTTCGAGTACCGCTTGGGCAGCCGCAAAAGGCTCAAAAACTGTTTCTTGGACTACCAGTGATGCGCGATTGACTACCGTGCAAACGTTATTGTGAGCTTGTGTTTGTGCGGTGATGACATGAACATGTGCATCCAGCCGTCTGCCGGCAATACCCACTGGGTTCTGCAGCACTGTTTGCTGGTCAACAGCAAAGGCCAGTGGGATCAGTTGCAAAATTGTGCGATCTGTACTGGGTGAAGTCCGCGCTGCTGCTTCGACTGCTGCGTCGACGTCCTGAGCGCGGACGTCACTTTCCTCGCCTGGCAAACTTACGTATGTATGACTCGTATTTCCTACAACATGACTTCCACCAATGCCAACCACTACGCTTTCAATTGATCGCCCTCCTGATTCTTCAGCCTGTTGTACGGCCTGATCAACTGAGGAGAGAACCGAATCTTGGTCGGAGATTACTCCTTTAGACCATCCATCTACACGTGCGCAACCTGAGCCCACAAAACGTAATCGGGAATTCTCTTCTGTTCCAATAAAACAGCGAGTCCAATCGCTGCCTAGATCCAACCCAACTATGTGATCCTGTTTCTTGTCCATTGTCTACTCTGTCACTACGACACCTTTGTATCTCAGGTCTACTGATTTCACACGCCCAAACTCCCTTTTCCATGTTTCAAAGTATTCAAGGAAGACCGTGAAGCGATGCCGGAAGTTTTTCTCTCCCATCTGGAGTTCGACCATCTCGCCATCGAACGCAGTCGACACTTTCACGTTACGAGGATCCATAACATCAACCTCTGAAATTCTTGAACTGTAAAATGGTTCGGAGCCATCGAGTGATGAAATCATTTCTCGATAAACCTTTAGTCGTTTTATCCGTTCTCCCTTTGGCATTGTTGAACTAATACCGGTCAAGACTGGGAACACAAATTGGCTACCGGCTGGCGGATTGAGAAAAACTCCTTCGTCATCGATCAGTTGGAGAACTTCACTGCGGTTTTTTTTGAGTGGATTGGGAAGGCGGACGAAGGCCACCGGAGACCTCTCTTCCACGTGTACCCAAAGATCATTAGGCCAGCTGCGTCGTAAAGTTGCATATTTAACCCAGGGCAACCTCTCAATTTCATGACGGCGCTCTTCGAGTGGAAAATCATAAATACTTGTTTTTTGATCCTGCCCGAAAATATTTCTAATTTCAACTTCTGGAGTGTGTTGTAATCCGATCACCCGCGTCGGATTCTTCGTGTTGATTCTGAATGTTGGCGAATTTCGGAGGTAGGTTTCGACCGAAAAAGCAATTGACACGCTAATTACTGCCAACATTGAACCCAATCCAATTCGCATCAGCCAAGGGCTCGATTCACGCCATAAATTGCGACGTACCTGTACCGGTTTCTTTCGTCTCAGGTACGGAGACTCGTACTTGCTAGTTCCACGCGATCCATTTTCTCGTTTCGGCATACTTTACTCCAATCGCTGTGCTGTCGATGTGATTACTGGGAAGTTCGAAACTATTCACCTGAAATCACAAGTTGTCTCATCTTTCACCTAGAAGAGAAAGTAGCTGCTCTCCCGCTTGCCAGACATCACCTGCCCCAAGAGTAATGAGAGCATCGCCAGGAGTTACTTTTTCGATGGCAGTCGTACAAGCATCCTGCATCGAAGAGCAATAAGTGGCACCGGTATGGCCTGCTACCTTAATCTCTTCTACCAATCGTATTGAATCCACTCCACCGATTGGCTGTTCTCCCGCTCCGTAGATGTCAACGACGTAAAGTCGGTCACAATCCTCGAAACAGGCAGCTAATTCAAGCAGCAGTGTGTTTGTTCGTGTATGTCGATGTGGCTGGAAAATAACGTGAATATTTGCAAAATTGCAATTCCGTGCTGCCGCCAAAGTTGCTCTAATTTCTGTTGGGTGGTGTGCGTAGTCATCTACTACGGTTATATTGCTGCTTGTGCCACGAACTTGAAAGCGGCGATCCACTCCACTAAAGGCGAAAAGTCCTTCGCGGATAGAGTCGACAGCTAACTCCAATTCTAGGCCGATAAGTACCGACGCCATCGCGTTTTGCACGTCATGTTGGCCGGCCCCTCGCACTTGAAACGCCCCTATGTTCTTTCCCTGATAGCAAAGTTCGAATTGGCTGGCTAGGTGAGAGTATTCAATTTTGGAAGCTGTCAAGTCAGCATCGGAAGTAATGCCATAAGTTCTTACTCGACGCTTGATGTGTGGAAGAATATGTCGAATCTGTGGATCATCAGAACTTGCAATCACGGACCCGTAGAATGGCACTTTATTTGCGAACTCCAGAAAAGATTTCCGTACGTTTTCAAGAGATCCGTAATGATCAAGATGCTCGGCATCAATTGATGTCAATACTGCCATGATGGGAGCCAGTTTTAGAAACGACCCGTCACTTTCGTCAGATTCGACGAGCAGCAGATCGCTATTGCCCAGTTTTGCGTTAGATCCCAGTGCATCCACTCTGCCACCTACAATCACGGTCGGGTCCATTTTTGCTGTCTGCAAAATAGAGGCCGCAATCGAAGTTGTTGTCGTTTTGCCATGACTGCCTGCGATTGCGATTCCGTATTGTAAGCGCATCAATTCGGCTAACAATTCACCCCTCTCAATAATCGGGATTTGGGATTCCCTGGCTGCTCTACGTTCGGAGTTATTGGTGGGGATTGCTGAACTGACAACAACGGCATCGGTACCAACGACATTTTTTTTGTTGTGTCCTTCGAAGATCTGTATTCCGATTGAGCTTAATCTTTTAGTGGTGGTTGAATGTTGCATATCCGAACCACTTACTTCATAGCCGAGATTTAATAAGATTTCGGCCAAGCCACTCATGCCAACTCCACCAATCCCAACAAAATGTATACGCCGATGTCGAATTGCTACGTTCTTGAATAACATGTCTCTTTCCAATGTCTCAGCAGTAAGGTTTATGACCTCAGATTTGCAACTGACTCGAGCCTATCAGCTACTTTTTCTATTGCCCCCGGACGAGCTAATCGTCGTGCGGCACTTTCCATTGATCTCAGGGTTTTTGGATCATCCATTAGCAACGTTACCTCACGTGCTAGTCTCTCCCCGTCCAATTCTTGGTCAACTATCAAGCGTGCGGCACCACTATCTGTCATGACCTTCGCATTTGCAAGTTGGTGCTGGTCCGTTGCAAAAGAATAGGGGACCAGTAAAGATGGTTTCGCAGCTGCGCCAATTTCAGCAAGTGTAGAGGCACCTGCACGGCAGATGACAATGTCTGCTGCTGCAAACGCTCTGGGCATATCATCAATAAACGCCATTAGTTTCACGGAAGATTCTAGACCTGCAAACGCCGCACGAATTTTCTCATACTCTAGCTCGCCAGTTTGATGTATCAAATTCATCTGCTCCCAGCTCCCAGCGTTCCTCCAAATTTCAACAGCTCTGACTATGGCCTCATTGAGGCGTTTTGCGCCCAAACTTCCACCAGTAACCAATACTGTAAACGGAGATCGTACTGTCCGAGGCGGGATGTCAAAAAACTCTGAACGGATGGGGATGCCACTTAATTCACAGCGCGCTTCGGGGAACCACCGCATGGTTTCTTTAAAGCCCACCAAAGCCCATGTAGCGAAGGGCCCCGTTAGTCGATTTACCAGACCTGGCCTGACGTTTGGTTCCATTACAACTATTGGAACATCAGCCCCCAGAGCTGTCATCACAATCGCTGCAGCGGTGTATCCACCCAAGCTTAATATCGCGGCTGGGGCTGTTTTTTCTAAAATCGATGCTGCTGCAGGTAACCCCGACGCCAATTGCAGTACAGTCTTTAATCTCCTAGCGGGTGAAGCTCCATTCCAGGGGCCGACATTCACAAATTCAATTTTGAAACCAGCTTCAGGTACTAATCTGTGCTCTAGACCTCTATGAGTGCCAACAAAAGTGCAACGGTGTCCTCGCATGAGTAACTCTTTGGCGATAGCTATCCCCGGGATGATATGTCCCCCCGTGCCTCCTGCCGCGATTAAGAAAGTCTTTTGTTGTGTGGTGTTTTTCACCTAGGTAATCCAAAGTCTGACAGTATGCTGTATTTGAGCTTGAAATCTCTTTCCCTATTCTGTTTGCTGACTGATGTTCAATAATATCCCCGACGCTGCTAGAGCTGTAACCACTGCCGTCCCTCCATAGCTAATAAAAGGAAGAGGTAACCCCTTGGTTGGTAATAGTGCCAGTACAACGCCAAGATTGATCATCGCCTGGCAAACGATCATCGCCGTTATTCCAGTAGCAAGATATCTTCCCATCGGGTCTGCTGCTCTAAAAGCGATCACAATACCGCGCCAAAGGATGACAAGAAATGCGATAACTACTGCTGCACCTCCTAGGAAGCCCATCTCCTCGCAGATTACGGCGAAAATAAAATCGTTGTGTGCTGCTGGCAGGAAATCCATCTTTTGTTTGCCTGACATGAGACCTTGGCCAAGCCATCCACCCGTAGCTACTGCTATTTGAGACTGATGTATTTGGTAACCAGCCCCTAGTAGATCTTTTTCAGGATTCATGAATGTCGTAACACGTTCCATGCGATAGGGTTCAATCAAGACTGCCGAGACCATCAGAGCAATGGCTGCGCCAATCGTAATTACAAAATAGTGAACACTTAAACCTGCTATCCAGAAGATGGTTAGAGCTATAACCATGACCAGTACAGCGGTTCCAAGATCTCGCCCGCCCACTATCAATGCGCATAGAGAGGTAGTCACCAATCCAGCAGTACCTAATGTGCTCCAATCGTGCACTCGGCCTCTGCGTTTTACCAGGTAATGCGCCAAGAAAAGAACAATCGCTAATTTTGCAAATTCGGAAGGTTGAATCGAGAAAAACCAAACTCTTAGAAAGCGGTTTGTATTTGCTGTTTGACTTGCAAACAAAACAACGCACAACAAGGTGATAACAAGGCCTAAAAAAAAGAAAACCGTACGTGTTTCACCCAAACGGTGATAGTCGAAGAACATTAAGATGCGCATTGCCAGTAGCCCTACACCGATTGCAATCAACTGCTTGAATACAAATAGCATCGACCCATCTGCGCTCCCTGTGGTCGCACTGAATACCATCACAACTCCAAAGAATGTCAATCCCAAAATGACTGCGCATAGTAGGCGATCGCACTTAAGAGGTTTAGGCATAAATTTCCTTCATAGCATTGCGACAAGATTCTTGAAACATGTTCCACGCTCCTCGTAACTAGCAAATTGATCAAAACTTGCACATGCTGGAGCTAATAAAACGGTATCGCCCGGCTGGGCATTTTTATGTGCGTATATCACTGCTTTCTCTAGCGTCTCAAGATCCCTTACCTCAACGGAATTCCCCAGTTGCTCCTTGATTTTCTGAGCACTTGCTCCAATCAACAATCCCACCTGGGTCTTTGAGTTCAATGCGGCTCGCAATGGGAGATAATCACTATCTTTGTCTTTGCCACCCAAAATAACCCACACTCTTCCGTCAAAAGATTCAATCGATTTTACTGCCGCATCGACGTTGGTCGCTTTGGAGTCGTTGTAGTATTCGATACCGTTACATTTACGTACGAATTCAAGGCGATGTTCAACTGGGCGAAAGCTCTGCAAGCCCTTGGCAATCTGTGGCAACTTTATTCCTATTCGACGACAGGCTGCGACTGCGGCCAGAGCATTTTCTAAGTTGTGTTTGCCTCGGATCGGGAGTTGATCTTCTGTGACACGCACACCATCACAGAAGATTAAGCCATTTCGAGAACACACACCCTCGTTGAGGCAGAGTGTTCTACTGAACCAAGTTACGCGACTGTGTGCACTATCTGCGAATCCACGGCAGATTTCGTCATCTCTATTGACAATGAGTACGTCCTCTGAAGTCTGGTTTGCAACTATACGATATTTTGCTTTTCTGTAAGATTCGAAAGTTCCGTGACGATCTAGATGATCAGGAGTTATGTTGAGAACAACCCCGATATCACTACGGAAACTAGTTGTAGCTTCGAGTTGAAAACTAGAGAGTTCCAACACATTCCACATCTCGGCGGTCGCACTTTCAATCATCGAAAGCACTGGGCGGCCAATATTGCCACCAACTGCAACCTTTTGGCCAGCCACTTTGAGGATGTGTCCTATCAGTGCTGTAGTGGTGGTCTTGCCGTTAGTGCCTGTCACACCCAAGACCCGACCAGACAAGTAATCAGATGCAATCTCTAATTCACCCGCGACAGACACACCTTTTATGCGTGCCTCCTGTAGTTCTGGCAAGTTCCAGGGAACACCGGGTGAAGGGACAATTAAATCCTGTGCAGTGAATAGTTGCATCGGGTGATTACCCCAATAGACGTCTGCTCCTAGCTTAGATAGAGTTTCTGAAAGTTCGTCCGACTGTCCAGATGGTTTTTTGTCGATTGCTGTAACAATTGCATTACGGCTACAGAGAAACCGCACGGCTGCTTGTCCGGATCTGCCCAATCCGACCACCAGGATTCTCTTGCCTTCAACTTTCATCGTAATTTAAGCGTACTCACCGCAAAAAGAGCCCAAATTAGGCCGGCAATCCAAAAGCGAGTAATGATCTTTGATTCTGGCCAGCCGATCTGTTCAAAGTGATGATGAAGTGGAGCCATTTTAAAGATTCTTTTTCCACGTAATTTAAAACTTCCGACTTGTAATATCACTGAAAGAGCTTCTACAACAAATACGCCACCAACAAATAGCAGGAGAATCTCCTGCTTAATTAGGACAGCCACCATTGCCAAAGCTCCACCTAATCCCAATGAGCCGACATCTCCCATGAAAATCTCTGCAGGGTGTGAGTTATACCAGAGGAACGCCAAACTTGCCCCCACCATGGAACCACAGAAAATGGTTAATTCTGATGCTGCTGGCACACTGGCTATGTCAAGATATTCAGCGAATTCACGATGTCCGGCCACATAAGCTAATACCGTCAATGCACCGGCACAAATTACGGTCAATCCAATCGCTAACCCATCTAATCCATCAGTAAGATTGACCGCATTTGACGACCCCACTAGGACCAAGAACAGGAAAGCAAAAAAGATGCAGAATGCTAGTGGGTATGTATACTCGTTGGCAAGAAATGATTCGATCAAAGGGTCTGGCCTCAAATCCTTAAAAAAAGGTAAGACAATACGTGGATCATATTCACCTATGCTGTACAGTTTGGCGAGAATGCCGCCAATTATTAATGTCAACAGAAGTTGCAGTGCAATCTTGGTCCTTGCGCGTAGACCTAGATTGCATCCACGGCGAATTTTGGCGTAATCATCCAAGTAGCCGATCCCGGCAAACCCCGTCAAGCCGAGTAGTGCTAACCAAACATACAGATTGCGGAGATCTGCCCACAGCAACGTCGGCAGTGCAATCGAAACGAAGATTAGCAAGCCTCCCATGGTCGGCGTCCCAGCTTTTTGATGATGAGATTCCGGCCCATCATCGCGGACGTGTTGCCCAATTTGAAATTCTTTCAACTTCCGAATTAGCCACGGGCCGAGCAGCAACCCCAATAGGAGCGCTGTCATGCCTGCGACAGCCGTTCGGACAGTGATATAGCTGAATATCCGGAGTGGACTAAAAAACGAAAATAACTCCTCGTAGAGTAAGTAATACAACATTTATTTACCAGTCCTGGGTGTTTCTAAGTTTTGTTTTATTGCTTCCAAAGCTTGCTCTAAGCCAACTCGTCTTGAAGCCTTTAGTAGTACGGCATCTCCACATTCCAGTGTGTCCACGAGAAAGGAACTAGCTGCCATAACATCCTCAAAATAAAAAACCGCATTTGGTGGGAACCCTTCTTCTGTTGCCCCGACAGCCACCTTTCGTGCTACCTCACCTATCACTATGAGGAGATCGATACTTGCTTCCGCCACTTTGCGGCCGGACTCAGCGTGAAGAGCGGGTGTTTCTGAGCCTAGTTCTAACATCTCACCCAAGACTGCTATACGTCGTGTCGCTGATGTTTCTTTCAGAACCGTCAACATTTCTGAAAGGGCCTGAGGATTAGAGTTATAGCAGTCGTCGAGTAAAGTGATGCCGCCAATGTGTGATATCTCCCCCCTCATTTTTCTCGGTTGAAAACTGGCAATTAGGTTGTGCGCTTGTTCTGCGTCAATATCGAGAGTTGACGCTGTTGCCAGCGCTGCCAAAATATTCGAGATATTGTGTCGACCAGGAAGGGGGCTTTCAAACTGCAGCCTCTTTCTCTGGCGCCCTATTCCGACCTTTAAGACAAACCGAACCCCTTGAGCCCCAAAAGTTTCGACGTTGACAGCCTGGAAGTCAGCTGGTTGTTCAATCCCGAACGTGATTACTGGACCAGAGTGTGCTGCCCTAAAAGAGGCTACACGTGGGTCATCATTGTTTAAGATAGCTGTTCCACTATTTGGCAGCTGTTCTATCAACTCGCGTTTCGCTGAGGCAATTTCATCCACTGAAGAGAAGTGTTCAAGATGGACAGCATTGACATTTGTCACCACTGCGATTGATGGTGCCGCAATATTGGTCAATCTTCGGATTTCTCCCATGTGATTCATACCCATCTCAACTACTCCGACCTCGGATTTTTCATCAAATCGCAACAACGAAAGCGGCAAACCTAACTCATTGTTGAGATTTCCCAATGACTTAGCGACTTTATATCTTGTTTCGAGTATTGCAGCTGTCAACTCTTTGGTCGTTGTTTTGCCATTGCTTCCAGTAATGGCAACGAGTGGTTTCCCCCAGTCTAGACGGCTATGACAGGCCAGCTGGCTAAGTGCGTGAGATGGTTCCGGGACTGCTAATATGGGTCCGTTGGTTTCATGTTCCACCGCCCAGGTAGTCCGAACTACCGCAGCAGATGCTCCGTTTTCGAATGCAGCCGGTACATACTGATGACCATCTTGAACTGTACCTCGGATTGCAAAAAAAAGGTCACCGGTCCGGATTGTGCGCGTATCTATTGAGTATCCGGTTATCTCCCGGTCCTTGAGTGGAGTTTCCACTTCGAGACAATCTGCAATTTTCGAAAGCTTAAATTTCATCCGTCACACTTCACATACTTCTGAATCAAGCTCTATAACCCATTTCGCTCAGAACTTCCCGAGCTGTTTCTCTATCGTCAAAGAATGTCTTCTCGTGACCAAGTACTTGATAAGTCTCGTGCCCTTTGCCGGCCAACAGTACGACATCGCCTTGTCGTGCCGATGTCAGGACTTTACGGATTGCTTCACGTCGGTCCGATTCTAGTTCATAACTGACATCCACTTTCCGTAGTCCGACGAGAACGTCGTTGATTATGTTTAGGGGATCCTCATTGCGAGGATTGTCCGATGTAAGGACCACGAGGTCACTTAGCTTTCCGGCAACTTCTCCCATAGTCGGGCGTTTTCCCCGGTCACGATCGCCACCACATCCGAACAAAGTTAATATCCGGCCACGACTTTTTTCTGTTCTCAGCAGTGATCGCACAGCTCTGATTAAGCTTTCCAATGCATTGGGAGTGTGTGCATAATCGACAATCACGAGAAATGGCTGCCCCGCACTGACAGTCTCGAACCTGCCTGCCACTAGTTCACATTTTTCAACTCCGCGCGAAATAACGTCCACGGAAATGCCATAGCGAATAGCTACACCGGTTGCTGCTAAGATGTTCTGTACGTTAAATTCGCCACGTAGAGTGGATGCTATTTCACACTGACCACTTGGTGTCTCGACTCGCATCCTCAACCCTGAGAAGTCGGCCTGTATATGACTCGGTCGCACTGCACAGTCCGGCGACATTCCATAGCTCAAAGAAGAAGGCCCGTTTATACTCAGAAGTTCTCCACTAATTGCATCGTCTCGGTTGATGACGGTGAACCTAGGACTAACTCCTCCCGCTCCTTCGAATAGGCTTTTTTTGGCCTGTTGATAGGCTGCCATGCTGTGATGAAAGTCGAGATGGTCACGTGATAAATTTGTAAATACAGCCGTATCAAAATCCATTCCATGGACTCTTCCCAGGGAGAGTGCGTGTGAAGAAACTTCTAGTACGGCGTGTGTACCATTTTGCTGAAGTAACTCGTCGAAATAACGTACAAGATCAAGTGATTCCGGTGTTGTGTTGACAGCACTCACCTGTCGACCCTTGATCGTGTGGTTAATCGTACCAATACGTGCCGTGACTATCCCCGCAGCGCGAAAGATGGAGTCAATCAGGCACACAGTCGTAGTTTTGCCATTTGTGCCGGTAACTCCGATCAATTTTAGTTGGCGATCTGGACGCTTATAAAATGCCAAAGCTGCGGCAGCAAGCGCTTTTCGGCCATGCTTTACTTGGACCCATCGTGCCGCTACGTGTTCCGGTGCTATACGTTCGCTGACTATGGCAGCGGCACCGGACTGAACGACAGCATCCACGAACTCGTGTCCGTCCACTCGTTCTCCAGGAAACGCAAAGAAAACTTCTCCTTTGCTTAGGTGACGCGAGTCGTACTGCATCCCTACAACCTCCTGGTTGCCGCACGACGTTTGCACTATATGTTCTCCAAGTAACGTCTTTACCGTCATCGGCCCCCTTGTACTGCGATCCGAGAGTTTGAAAACTGAATTTCGATGCGTTGCCCCGGCGGAGCAGGGGATCCTGCAGGAGGTTGTTGGTTTTGAGCGAATCCTGTGCCCTTAAGGTCGATATCGAAATCAGATTTGGCGGCCAGAGCTACGGTTTGACGCACGGTCATCCCCTGAAAATCGGGGACGACACGCGACGCGACGCTCAACGTAATGGCCGTTTTGTGTAGGATGTTACCTGCCGTAGTAGGCACTGCGTACGGTCTGCGCAAGCTCAAGGATGTGTGGTCCGTGGGCATTTTCTGCTTTGACGCTGATGCTTGGGGAGTTGTTATCCATACAACATCATCCTCTGGTTTTCTGTTTTCCATAGCCATCTCGGAAGTCCCTGCATCGTCGATAGATGGGGATGTGAAATCCATCAGAACCTCTTCTGTGACTTCGATGTTTGCTGTTGTTCTAGATGGAACTGGCAATTCGGGTGGTACGTCTCGGAAACGTAATGTTTGCATTGCCACAGTAGGGAACAAGGGTGCTGCAACGATACCTCCATAATACTGTCCAACTGGTGAATCCAAAACCACTACAACCACAATTGAAGGGTCGTTGACTGGCGCAAACCCAACAAAGTTTGGCAGATACGATGTCTTTGAATATGCTCCTGTTTCTGTATCCACTTTTTGGGCAGTGCCAGTTTTTCCACCGACGCGATACCCTTGTGTATGGGCGAGTCTTCCCGTTCCGTTCTGGACAACTCCCTCCATCATCGCTCGCATTTTTGCGGCAGTTTCTGGAGAGATTACACGTTTCGGGATTGCGCGCGGAAGAAGCTCGTCTAACTTTCCTGGATGTTGTATTGACCGAACGAGCGCGGGGCTAACTAACATTCCGCCGTTGGCAATTACTGACACTGCACGTGCCAGCTGAATTGTTGTCACGCCAATCTCTTGACCAATTGGGATGGAGCCCATCGAGTCAGGGGTCCATTGCTCCGGAGGACGAAGTATCCCCGCAGATTCTCCTGGTAATGGCAATTCGGTTCTTTCCCCAAAGCCAAAGTTTCGTGCGTAGGAGTAAAGCCGTTCTGGCTCTAGGCGTTGCCCAAGTTTAATTGTGCCGACATTGCTCGAGTTTGCAAGAACTTCGCTAACCGATAAGTCACCAAATGGTTTATGATCGCGTACTGTTCTTGATCCCACATAAATGCCACCCATTTGGCAATCTAACACTTCGTCGGGTGTTGCTAGTCCTTCCTCAAGCGCTGCTGCAATTGTGACAATCTTGAAGCTTGAGCCGGGTTCTATCAAGTGACTCAGAGCATAGTTGTGTCTCAGCTTTAACTCGTCAGATCCTCTAACGCGTTGGTTTGGATTGAACGTGGGACGATTGGCCACTGCGAGCAGATCACCATTATTAGGGTCCATTACAACAATTGACCCGGCAATCGATTGTGTCTCAGTCATTGCACGCCCCAACTCTCGCTCAGCGAGAACCTGAACCCGGTGGTCGATAGTCAAGAAAAGATCTGCACCAGGGACTGGCTCATCAATTACACGGCTAGCGTAATAATTTCGTTTGGCATCGAATTGCACCAGCCGTAAGCCAGGGCGGCCTTGCAGAGTCTTTTCAAAGAACTGCTCAATCCCTGCTTGCCCAGTATGGTCGATACCAACTGCCCCAAGCAGGTGAGATGCGATAGCGCCGTGTGGATAGGAGCGTTTGTTTTCTTTTTCGAAATGAATGCCCGCTGGCCGTAAGTTTCGAATGCGAGCTGTTTCACCAGGTTCGGCCAGTCTCTTGACCCATTGGAACCGATTTCTTGTCAGTTTTTTGTAGATCACATCCTCAGGTTCATCGAGCACTTCAGCCAATAGAGATGCGGTTAGTTGCGGATTAGGTACACGCCGAGGGAAAACGCCGATTGAGTCAACCGGAGTACTAAAGGCAAGTTTTTCTCCCGAGCGATCGTAGATATCCCCACGGGCGGCACGGATCTCGACAACGCCTTCGTGTTGTTTCTTTGCTTTCTGCAAGAAGTGATCTACCCGTAGGATCTGAAAATCCCACAAACGTATCAGGGCCAGGCTGAACCATAGAGTTGAAATGAAACCAAACGAAAGTAACCGCAGCAACGTAGCTGGGCGACTTGGTTGTGATTGCTTACGTGAAGAGGTTTTCGGAAACTGAAGTTTCCATTTCCAGAAAGGATCTTTCTTTTTGGTCTGATCGCTGGTTGCCATTACTGCTCATCTTCCGATTCCTCTTAGCTCATCTCGTCTATATCGAGACTTGCCTTCCTCATCTTTTTCAAGGTTGAGGAGTCGGTTGGTTACGAGCCAATTCTGAACCGCCCGAGGACGGTCTGATTGTACGATCCTGCCAGGCGTAACGTTCCGGCGGGGCTGCCGACAACCCTCGGGCCCTTGCCAGACCCTGCACACGGTGTACGTTACTTAGCTTTGCCCGGCGATCTTTCAGTTGACTGTTGACTACTTGTAACTTTTGATATTGGTTGTTCAGGTTTCGAAGCCTGTAACCAGACTGACGTTTTGCTGCTACCGGCCCAAAAGAAGTCAAGCAGAACAAGACTGCAAAGATGCCCAGAATAACCAGGTTTCTCATCATGCTCTTGTCCGCTGGGTCGACTTTTCGCCGCAGTCGAGTGTTGTCAACCTCCTTCACATAGAAGCAAACATCTTCCATTGGCAAGGCGGTTACTGCAGCTGATCGACGAGAGAGCCCGGCTCGAACATCTCGTCCCGCGCGAACCCCGTCATAAACAAAACCTCCATTCCCTGAGTTATTAGTTAGCGAGGGAAAAGATCTTGCTGCTTGGGGGTTGGGGCTATCCGGGCCGAACTCTACCACGTTGGGGTGTTTTACTTCTACCTCAGGGCGCTCTTCAATTTGTGAAGATGGTGCCAGTCTGGGAGCTATGCATTCTACTGTGGCCATTCAAGTTCAGTCCTTTCGGCTGCTCGAAGCTTGGCACTTCGGCTAGCCGGATTGCCTGCTATTTCTTCTGTGGAGGGACGCACAATGCGGCGCGTAAGAACCTCCAGAACCCCTCGTGTGTTCCACTGTCGAAAACTGTGCTTAACAACTCTGTCTTCGAGTGAATGAAAACTAATCACCGTCATGCGTCCTCCAGGGGCTAACATCAAAGGAGCTGTCGCTAAAAGTTTCTCAACTTCGCCAATTTCATCATTAACAGCTATCCGAATAGCCTGAAATGTCCTGGTTGCAGGATGAATCTGACTCTTGTGTCGCTGCCGAAAGGATGTCCGAGGAACGGCTTTCTCCACGACCTCCGCCAAGTGGGTCGTATCACGGATAGGCCGTTCCCGGACTATGGCTCTAGCGATTCTGCGGCTCCTCCTTTCCTCACCGAACTGATAAATCAGGTCGGCAAGCTGTCGTTCGTCGTAATGATTTACGATCTCTTTTGCTGTCAGGGCTTGCTTAGCGTCCATCGTCATTCGCAATGGTCCCTGTCTTTGAAAGCTGAAACCCCTGTTAGCATCTTCAATCTGGTCACGCGAAATCCCTAAATCGGCCAGGATGCCCTGAACTGGCTCACGTACTATCTCGGAAACTGAACTGAACTTTTCACACATCAACTGCAATTTCCCTGATTCATTCATGAAACGCTCATGTCCAGCCTCGATCGCGCTTTTGTCCCTGTCTAAGGCGATCACACGGCCTGTCGTCAACCTGTCTAGCAAGGCAGCTGTATGTCCTCCTCGACCAAAAGTCAAATCCAGGTAAACACCTTTCGGGTCGACCTTTAGGTAATCGATCACTTCTTGCACTAGAACAGATTTGTGTCTCAATCATTAAATCCCTAGATTGGCGGCATGACGGAAGTCCTCTGCGCTCAATGACTTACTCTCGGCTTCCTGTTCGAATCGGGTCGCATTTAGCACAAATAAGTGATTAGACTGCCACACCATCCGCACCTCACCGCTCATACCCGCGGTTTCCCGCAAAATCGCGGGTACAAGCATGCGTCCTTGGTTATCCAAGGTCTCTTCAGAACCATATTTGTTGGCCTGGAACAAAATCTTATCCTTGACTTCGCCATCAATTTCGCTGTTATCAGTGGATTTTTCGGATAATCTCACCTCAACGACCTCCCATTCTTTGAGAGGAAAAATCTTAACTGCTGTACCATCTATACTCGTAACGAACACACTGCGATCTTTGTATGCTTCTTCGAAGCGTTGCCTTACTCGCGCAGGTAACTTCAGGCGTCCTTTGGCGTCAACCTTGCTTGTTTGTGTGCCACGGAACAGGATCATTTATCTACAACGCTCGTTTCAGTGGTATCACTTAACCACTTTTAACCACTTTTAACCACGACTGACCATTTCAAGGTTGACCCTAAACGGTTGATTTGTCAAGTGGAAAAGCCCCTCTGCGGCAAAAAAATCTTTTGTTGTCTACTCATGTACAAGATAGTGCGCTTTTTATTTCACGTAAACGCTCTATATTGTGGTGCGTTATTGGTTTAGCTATGCACTGTAATAAAGATGCAACTAGTAGGTTCCAGTGGATGACTGATCGACTGTTTAGAGTGTGTTCAACTTGATACTGGACATACGGGCGTTCTTAAGCAGCCTTGCGCTACCCTAGTGGCTTGGGAGTTTATCGGGAGAGTCTGGCTACGTATAGCTTAGGAGAAGAGTTTGATGCCTGAAGAACTGACTGGTAGATGCGTTGCGGTGCTCGTGGACAACTACTATCAAGAACTGGAAGTGTGGTACCCACTGCTCCGAATGCGTGAGGCCGGCGCAGAAGTCTTCACAATAGGCACAGAAGCTGGCACGACCTACAAGAGCAAGATGGGTTACCCAGTTGAGGCTGACCGCGCTATCGACGATGTTTCCGTAGAGGATTTCGACGTTCTGATTATTCCCGGTGGATGGGCGCCTGACTACATGCGTCGCAATCCACAGTTTGTAGGTTTGGTTGCTGATTCGGATCAGGCAGGGAAAGTTATAGGTGCAATTTGTCATGGTCCCTGGATGCTCTGTTCTGCCGGAGTTCTCAGAGGTCGCCGAGTCACTGCATTTCATTCCATTAAGGACGACGTTGTGAACGCTGGTGCCAGCTATGTAGATGACGAGGTTGTCGTTGATCAGAATCTGGTCACATCCAGAGTCCCTGGAGATCTGCCAGCCTTTTGCCAAGCGATTATCTCTGCTGTAGGATTGCTCGATGGCAAGGCCGAAAACACCTAATGAGCAACTACCTAGAGATGTAAAGTCATGACCAAACCTGAAACGAAAAACTATTGGTTAGTTAAATCTGAGCCATTCAAATACTCATGGGACGATTTTACTAAAGATGGTTCTACCTATTGGGACGGTGTCCGTAACTACCAGGCACGCAATAATCTCAAAGCTATGAGGCAGAGTGATCTTGTACTCTACTATCACAGCAATGAAGGTTTGGCTGTTGTTGGTACTGCAAAAGTAATCAAAGAGTTTTATCAAGATCCAACTACGGATGACGAACGGTGGGTCGTAGTTGATCTGGAGCCTGTACAGGCTTTTGAAAACCCCGTTACACTTGCTGACATTAAGGCTGACGAGCGACTCCAGGAAATGGCTCTCATACGTCAGAGTCGCCTTTCAGTCATGCCTGTCTCACAAGAGGAATTCGATGTCATTGTTGCTAAAGGACAGGGGAAGCTATAGACATCATATGTGACCGCCTCGGTCAAGCCGGGCTAGGCGGTAGTTTACCTGCAAGACTTACCTCCTGCCAGGGCTGCAACAAAGTGGACTTCGCTGTCCTCGGTAACTTCTGCCAGTAAGCCCATTTGGCTTAGCATCCCATCTACCGCTACCGAGATGTTCGGTTTCAGTTCCATGTTGTCAACAAGCAAGTCTTTGCATCCTGGGTAGAGCGCATCTAAGTTTTTGATCAATTCACGAACGTCACTTCCAGGCACCTCTACGGATTCTTTGTGACTTGTCAGCCGTTGCATCATTGAGGGAATGAATACTGTCGCCATGTTAGTGAGTGAGTAGAGAGGACATAATCAGTCACTGAGCGTTATCGTACTGAGCCCATCTCATTCGTACTAATTCGAACCGTTCTTTTCCCAGATCGCTTCCATTACTCTTACTGGGTTCATGGGCAATTTTCGAAGTCTTACGCCAAGTGCGTTGTGAATTGCATTTGCAATTGCTGGGGTCGGGGGAACTATATTTGCCTCTCCAACGCCACGAACGCCAAAAGGATGATCCGGATTCGCTACCTCCACGATTACCGTATCGATCATCGGTAAATCTAGACTGGTCGGTGTACGGTAATCCAGCAAGCTCGAATTGGCCATAACCCCGTCAGGAGTCATGTAATACTCCTCATTAAGCGCCCAGCCAATACCTTGCACGCTGCCACCCTGCATTTGGCCTTCGACGTAACTAGGGTGAATAGCTTTGCCTGCATCCTGAAATGCGGTAAACCGCAATACCGTGGTTTTTCCCGTTTCGGGGTCAACTTCAACATCAACTATATTTCCTGCAAATGAACCAGCTGCAGAACCGGGGTTGACTGTTGCTCTTCCCACGATAGGACCGCCGGTCGAGGCTGCTTTCGCGGCAACTTCTTTGAAGCTCAACTGTTTATCTCGGTCCGACTTCAGGCGAAATGTGCCATCGTCAAACTCGATCTGATCAAATTCGGTGTCCCATAGCTTAGCCACTCGTTTGATCATCTGCTGTTTGATATCTTCAGCAGCTTGAATGGCAGCCATACCTGTGGAATGAGTAACGCGACTACCACCAGTGAGATCTGTGTATCCCACCGAATCTGTGTCAACGACTGTAGGTTGAACGTCCTGTATCTTTAAACCAAGAACCTCTGCTGCCTGCATCGATACCGAGGTGCGAGTTCCACCGATGTCCGTGGATCCTTCTACTAGTGCTACTGTCCCATCGGGATTGACACTGATGGCGCAACTCGATTGAAAGCCGACGTTAAACCAAAAGCCGATTGCTACCCCGCGTCCGCGGTTTGATCCCTCAAGTGGCGATTGGTAATGTGGGTGCTCCTCCATCGCTTCAAGCAATTCTGTGCATCCGATACGTCGATGTTTCGGTCCATCTGCACGTCGAGTTCCTTCGGTAGCGGCATTTTTCTTTCGAAAATCGATCGGGTCAATTTGTAACTTCTGTGCTATCTCGTCAATCACCGTTTCTGTGGCAAATGCTGCGTTGGGTGCTCCTGGAGCTCGATATGCTGCTGTGCTAGGTTTATTTACAACCACGTCGTAACCGTCGACGGTTACATCCTCTATGTCATAGGCCGAAAAGACACACATCCCGGCCGGAACGACCATAGCGCCTGGGTACGCTCCCGCTTCAAAAGCCAACACGGCCTGTGCAGCTACGAGATTACCGTCTTTGGTGGCGCCTATCTTCACTTTCATATGAGACCCCGGAGTTGGTCCCGATCCTTCAAGGACGTCTTGCCGACTCATGACAATCTTGACTGGCTTGCCAGACTTTTTCGAGAGTAATGCGGCAACCGGATCCAAGTAGACGGGAATTTTTCCCCCAAATCCGCCACCAATCTCTAAGGGTGTAACTTTGACACTGGACTCAGGTAGGTCGAGGACCAGTGCCGTTACGCTGCGCACTGTAAATGACCCCTGAGTACTACACCAAACGTGGACACGACCATCGTTGTTCCAAAGCGCGGTCCCCGCATGCGGTTCGATATAGCCCTGGTGCACAGTAGCAGTATCGAATTCTCGCTCAATGACGATGTCTGCTTTCTCGAATCCCTTGTCGGCGTCACCGAGTTTGAATTGGTAGTGGTTTGAAACGTTACTGACAGTATTCGTTTGTTCGTCAAGTTCGATCGTCTTTAGGTCATCGTGAAGGATCGGTGCATCTTTCTCCATCGCGTCGAGAGCGGTTAAAACAGGAGGAAGAATCTCGTAATCAACCTCTATTAGTTCGATTGCTTCTTGAGCAACGTGGATATTTGTAGCTGCCACAGCTGCAATCGCGTGGCCTTTATAGAGGACTTTATCCATAGCCAGTATATTGCTCTGGACTTTCTTCAGCGGAGCTGGCCCTGCCCCTCCTGCTCCTGATGGAGCTATCTTATTGCCAACTTCCGGGAAATCCTTCGATGTTGTAACCGCTTTTACGCCTGGCAGAGATTTGGCTTTCGACGTATCAATCGATTTGATCCTCGCATGTGCGTGTGGGCTGCGTAAGATTGCACCGTGTAGTAGTCCTGTTAATTGTATGTCGGCCCCGTAGATCGCACGGCCTGTAACTTTGTCGGCACCATCGTGGCGTACTGGTCTGGTTCCGAGCACTCTGTACTGTTTCTTTGATAGCACTACATTAGGTTCATAGCTTCTCGTGCTCATGTGTTAGCCTCTTGTCTGTCAGCCGCTACCTTCTGAATTGAACGGATGATTTTGTCGTAACCAGTGCAGCGGCAAAGATTATTTGCTAGCCAAAAGCGAATCCGTTCTTCACTTGGATTAGGCTCGCGGTCTAACAGCGCCTTTGCTGCCACCAAGAAACCCGGCGTACAGATGCCACACTGCAGCGCAGCACCTTCCAAAAAAGCCTGTTGAAGTGGATCAAGTTCTTGGCCAGCTGCTATACCTTCTACCGTTATAATTTGAGACCCCTGGGCTTCTACTCCCAGCACCAAGCACGAGGTCACGATGCGACCGTCCAGCATAACTGTACATGCACCGCAATTTCCGTCGTTGCACCCTTCCTTGGTTCCGGTCAATCCCAGGACATCACGTAGGCACTCGAGTAGGCTCTGCCGTGGCTCACAAAGAAACTCCGTTTCTTCACCATTGATCGTAGTTACAACTCGTGTTTTGCTAGGCATCTTAAGATTGATCTCCTCGGGCTCGAGCGATGGCGGTCTGAAGACTGCGTCTTGTAAGTACTTCGCACAGATGCTTGCGATATTCAGCTGTGCCACGCATATCTGTAATCGGCTTAGCTGCTGATTTTGCTATTCGTGCTGCCTCGTTGATGTTTGCATCATTAACTGACTGGCCAGTTAGTATCTCTCCCGCTTCCCGGACGAAGAGCGGTGTAGGGGCCACTGATGCCAGAGCTACTCGCGCCGATTTGAAAGTGTCGTTCTCGACAACCACCTTCACGCCTACTCCTGCTACAGCTATATCCATCTCATTTCGCGGAATGAAGCGTAGATAACACGCACCGGAATTTTTCTCTGGTAATGGAAAGTGTAGGGATGCCAATATTTCGTTTTTCCCGAGAATATTTTTTCCTGGCCCTGTACAAAAATCTTCTACGGCAACACTACGCCTACCTTCGGGGCCGGCAATCAGGCAGGTCACCTCATAAGCTATTAAGATCGGAATTGCGTCAGCACTTGGAGCAGCATTGCAAAGGTTGCCTCCCACTGAAGCACGGCCTTGAATCTGGGTTCCACCGATCAATGATGTGCTGTCGACCAAGCCTGGAAAGACGTTCTGGATAGCAGTGTTTTCATAAATTTGATGGCAAGGGACCGCTGCGCCTAGTGTTAAACCCGTCGACGAGTCAAACTTAATCTCCATTAGCTCGGGTATTTTTTTGATGTCAACTATGACATCAGCATCGCTGCGACCCACGCGAAGCTGAACCAAGGCATCGGTTCCGCCGGCCATGATCTTGCAATGTCCACTACTGTCAGTGAGAAGCTCGATCACACCTTCAACTGATTCAGGACTTTCGTAATCAACCCACTTCAACTTTAATTGGCCTCCTTGGTTGAGTCATTTCGGGTTCTTCTACATGTCCAGGCTATAACGGAGGAGATTGCTCTGGTCCCTTCAGTCAAGTCTGAGTACACGTCTCATCTTATACGGCTTGTGAGCCACAGGGAACATCTATTCGGGTAAATTATTTGCAAAATAAAAATGTTCGTAGCCCCATGCGTAGTTCTATTTGACGCGAAAGTGTTGACGTGATTCAAATGTCTTGCCTCCAAGTCTGTCCTGTACTGAAATAAGGACTGTGTAAACCCCTGGCGACAAATTTTTGTCGAGATCTAAACGAAACTCCGCGGGTAACCAACGACGTGGATAGAAAGGGCGCCCTCGTTCACCGCTGGCCGTGAAACGAAATAGCACCTTGTTATCCTTTTCTCTCTCTGTTGTCACCTCCAGTGAGGACGCTACGTCGAAGGAGTTATCCTCTGCCAAAGAATATCCTGTAATGTGAAAGCGTGCCCAGACCGTTTCCCCAGCGCTATACGCGGGAGTAGAGAGCGCTTCTCCTCCTCGCTCACGTGAGAAAACTAGGTTACGTATGAGCAGGGTAGTGCTCGTTTCAACATTATCGCCGTGTACTAATATCGGGACAGTCAAGCTAGTTTCATCATTTCCTGCCAGGCGATCCATGACTGTCAAAGTAACCTCGTAGGTTCCGGGTTCAGCAAATTGTGGCAGCCTGGGTGACACCCGTAACGTTGGCAACCAATCTTCATCCTGTGGAAAGATTTCTTCGTTGATTTCTCCGGCCCTTGGTAGAGAAAAACGAACTCCCGAAGGTCCAAGAAAATCGATCCGGTAGTTAACGCTCATTCGGTATTTCTTGTCGGTAGTGAAGCCAGTCAGTTTGAATTCTAGATGGATCTTCTCGCCGGGATAAAAGACACTGCCAGTCGGAATGGGGTAGCCATCCTCACTGTCGAGAAAGCTAGCGCTAACGATTGACAAGGTGGTTATACCGTTTGTCCGTGAGTGCATCACATTCGCTGAAGTGATCAGCACCACGATTATCGTTGTGCAGGTTCGACCGATAGACCACAGAAGCTGAAATGCTCGATCAACGACGGATTGGAGGTGAAGACTCATGATTATGTTTTTTCAACAGGGTAACTTCTCCAGCACGCCATTCGTACACTTCTTTGCTGGCTGCTCGAAGGCCTTTGGTTACCCAATCTTTAATTGGGAGATCTGCTTCGATGTTGTCTAGTTCCGCCGCTGTTGAATGAATTTTTGGACTTTTGGGAAGGTACATCGGACAACAGTCAGAAAATGGTTCACACGAAATTTCATATGTGCCGATGTGTCGCGCCAGATCGAGAATCTCTTGTTTGTCATCACCGACCACTGGTCTATAGATTGGCAGACTAGCTACCGATCCGACTGCCTCCATGTTTTTCAATGTTTGTGATGCGACTTGCGATATGCTGTCCCCCGTCACCAAACCATGAGAGTGCTCTCTATAGGCAATCCGCTCAGCGATCCGTAGCATCATCCGACGGTAGAGCAATATGCGGTAGTCCTGCGGTGCCGCGACAACAATTTCGCGCTGAATCTCATCGAAAGGTATCAAATAGAACCGAGAACGACCCTGATAGGGTGTTAAGGTCCGTACCAGTTTTCGTGCCACCGGTGAGCTTCCTTCTCCAGGTTCTACAGCACGACCCCAGAAATGTACAAAGCTAAGGCGTACACCACGCTTGATGACCTTGTATGCGGCGACAGCAGAGTCGAACCCTCCCGAGAGAAGACAGGTGAGCTTACCGGCTGAGCCTGTCGGAAGGCCTCCCATTCCAGGAATTTTTTCGCGATAGAGTAAGGCTCGTGAAGTTGTGACATCTACATAGCAGGTAGCCTCAGCATTTGAGAGGTCAACTTTCACCTTGCGGCCATTTTCGGTAGCATCGGTCCAGATTCGAGCCCCAAGTTGACGTCCGATGTCGACCGAGCGGAAAGGTAACGATTTTTGTGATCGCCGGGCGCGAACGCGGAAGCTATGAAATTCCACGGTACGCATCAATCGTGAGCCAGTGTCAATGATTGAGTCGAGATCTGGATTTGTCTGCTCGGCAACGGCCACATAGGCAACGCCGGGAACTTTGCGCAAGCGCTCAATTCCATGATGCGCCATATTGTCATCTTCAAATGTGATGAGAAGTCGGTGATCTTCCCATACCGTTCGTTTGACGTGCAGGCCCTCTAGTGCCTGCTTCGATGCTCGCTTGAGGTTTTGCAGGAAGAAGTTCCGGTTGCACCCCTTCAGCCAAATCTCGTGGTAATGCAAAATTAAAACACACATTTAGTATTGGTCAAGAGGTTTAGGATACTCGTCTTACGCATGGGGCGGTTGCCGAGCAGACAAATTTTACCTCTTTAGGGTCGTTTTATGACCTCCATCCTTGAACAAGCTAAATAAAAAAATCATTACCTTGTAAAAAAAGGTTTAAAGATGCTCTTTTTGGTGATAGAATCTTCCTGTGTACAGCTCTACGCATAGGAGTAGTGTTGTACGCGTTGAGGAAATGTGCCACTAGATTTAGGGGTGTGCAGATTCCGGGTGTTGGGTGATCCTGACGCCTTGTATATGTGTAGATTTACAGGTTGATAGTTTCGGAGAATAAATATATATGTTTACTGATAAAAGTTTATCCTTTTTGACTGCGCTTTTAGCGGTCTTCTTGGTTGCTGCTCCGGCCTTCGGTCAGAGTACCGTAGGTAGTGTGAGCGGAACGGTTTCGGACACCTCCGGCGCGGTTGTGCCAGGTGCGACTGTGACTCTTTCCAACCTAGGGACGGGTGCCGAGAATACGGTACAGACCAATGCGAGTGGTCGTTACGTGTTTGTTAACGTTCAAGCTGGCAACTACACGATTGTTGCAGAACAAACGGGCTTCAAAACCTCGGTGTTACCGGCTTTCAACGTTGGTGTAAATACCGCGGTCACTAACAATATTGCTCTTCAGGTGGGTGCGATAACGGAGACTATTGAAGTTGCTGCCCAGGCTGCACAGCTTCAACAGTCCACTTCGGAACTAGGCACTGTGATTGGAGTTCAGCAGGTTGAAAACCTACCGTTAAACGGTAGGAACTTCACTCAGCTGTTGACGCTTACGCCCGGTGCAACACCGGTCAGCACGGCACAGAGCAACGGCATTGGTAGTCATGACCTCGCGAACGTAGGTGTGACTGGTGCATCGTTCTCAAATCCTTCGATCCATGGCCAGTGGAATCGCATGAATATCCACCTATTGGACGGTCTCAATAACACTAACTACATTGGAAATATGTACGTGATTCCTCCGATCATTGACGCTATAGAAGAGTTCAAAGTGCATTCGCACAACGACAAGGCGGAGTTCGGTGGCGTTCTAGGTGGCACTATCAACGTGATCACCAAAACAGGAACGAATGCGTTCCACGGTTCGGGATGGGAGTTCACGCGTAACGAGGAATTGAATGCCCGCGATCCTTTTGCGGATGAGTTCAATACGACTCCGGCGATATTCCGTCAGAATCAGTTTGGTGCTTCGATAGGTGGTCCGATTGTCAAAAATAAGACATTTTTCCATTTCGCTTGGGAAAGCTGGAGATTTGAAAATCCCCGGTCAAATCGCTACTACGTTCCAGTAGATGCGGAATTAAACGGCGACTTTTCGAACTGGAAAACGGGTTATGACATATTCGATCCTTTCACGACTAGAGCCGATGCTGGCACGGGAGGATTGATTCGTGACCAGTATCCGAATAACAAGATTCCTTCGTCACAGCTGAACGCGTCAATGCAAACCTATTTGAGAGGTTACTACGACACTCCCAACCTTACGGGCGATGCGGCGTTCAACGTTCTCAATGATGATCCTGCGACTAATAACGCAGACAATTACCAGCTCCGCATCGATCACAATTTCAGTGATTTCGATCGTGCCTGGTTCCGCTACAGCGAAGTCGACGGTGCGCAAAACACGCCGTCAACTCTGAAAATTAATGAGATTGGTGAGTTTCCTTTCTTTAACTACGGTGGTGGATGGTTCCACAGCTTTTCGCCGACCATAATCATGGATCACAGCTATGGGTATGCGAAAGAACCCTACAGACAGGGAACTGTACCAGACGATGACATTGGAGACGGACCGGCACTTGCTGCAGGGTTCGGCACCATACCAGGTGTGCGCCCGATCCCGTCGATTGCTATTGGAAGTGGTGGTTTCGCCGGTGGTGCTGTTGGATACCTACGACGCATGGAAGGACCGTTGGAGTTCTTCTACGAGCAGTTCCACTATACGGGGAACCTGAGCGTGATCAAAGGTAACCACACCTTTAAGATGGGTTTTAACTACCTGAAGCACAATCTTACTCCCTTCCCAATGGGTTCAATAAGTTTCAACTTCACGGAAGTCCCGACGCAGGGTATTTTACCGGGTCAAATCGGTACGACAGGGGATGCTCTAGCTTCGGCATTGATTGGGATCCCATCGCAGGTTTCTGGAGGTCTGCCTAATGCGGTCATGTTTGGTTATCAAACCGCAGGCGCGTATTTCCAGGACGAGTGGAGAGTGAGGCCCAATTTGACCATTAACTGGGGGCTCAGGATGGACCATCTATTCTGGCCACAGGTTAGGTCACCCGATGGAGCGTTCAAGACGAATTATGATCTGGACACAGGTCAATTCCTGATTGGGTTGGACCCGCTGCCAGGAGCGTGTAACGACGTTGGTATAGCACCTTGCTTCCCAGGAGGCGGTCTTGGATCAGGAGATATTCCATTTTCGAATTACATCGCCCAGGCGGAGCATAATAGCATTGGTCCAGTCCCGGTCTGGGATAACCTTCAGCCACGCTTTGGGTTGGCCTATAGTTTCAATGACACGACCGTGCTCCGAGCTGGGTACGGCATCGTATACGACCAGTTGACTGGTGTTAATCAGTCTTGGCAGGGCATTGGTGGATGGCCGGACAACACTGGATTCTTTGAGCCCACGAATGCGAATATCTCCAGTGCTGGAGATATTCAGATGATCGACACCCTTCGTAACAAGCTTGGTAGTCCGCTACCAGGGGCGCAACCTTGGGGTGACACTTGCTGGTGTGTAGACCGTAACGTCAAGAACCCTATGTCCCATCAGTGGAACGTAGAGATGCAGAAGCAGCTAGGGTCAAACCTAGTTGCGTCAGTTGGTTATGTGGGTAGCATTAGTAAGCGCCTGCAAGTTACCGGACTTGCGAACACCGCAGCCCCTAGTGCTGCACCTGATCCAGGCTCCAGAAAACCTTGGACGCACATCCCTACCGTCTTTTATGGAACGGATCGCGGACGTGGCAACTACCATGGAATGGAAGTCAAATTAGAGCGTCGCTTTGCTGATGGACTGTCGGTGCTAGCCTCCTACACATGGTCGCGAGCAGTTGATAACGGAGCTAGTGGCTTCTTTACTGCAGAGAATGGCGTTGGTGGAGAGTCCTACGTTCAGGACTACTACAATCTAGACAACAATGTGGGTGTTTCGGGTTACAACGTACCCCATATGCTTTCGATATCGAGTGTCTATGAGCTGCCAGCAGGAAAAGGCTACAGTGTCTTTAACCAGGGGCCAGCCGCTTGGATTCTTGGTAACTGGTCTATAAACAGTTTGGTTCAAATCCGTAGTGGTCAACCGGTCAACATGGTGGTCGGTGGCGACGTGGCTAATATTGGCAACACTGTTGGCTGGTGGAGCTACATGAGACCGAACGTTGTTGGCGACGTCAACAGTGGCGGAACATCGCAAAGATGGTTTAACCCTGATGCTTTTGCGGTACCTAGCTTCGGTAGTTACGGTAACGCGGGTAGAGGGCTTGTTTACTCCGACGGTGTAACCAATGTCGACCTGTCCTTGTTCAAGAGAATTGGATGGGGAGAAGGCCGTTGGGTAGAGCTAAGAGCCGAAATGTTCAACATATTCAACATGAATAACCTTGGTGCGCCAGATTCCTATGTCGGCTCCCCGACTATGGGTAGGGTCTTTAGCACGATAGTGCCTATGAGACAAGTGCAGTTAGGATTCAAGGTAATATTCTGATAAGGGCCGGGTGCCAGATTTTAGGCAAAGCTAGAAATCTGGTCCTGCGGTAACTTTTTACACTGGGCAGGCCCTCGGGTCTGCCCTTTGTATTTTTGGATGGGCGCCTTAACGTTTCCGTCACTCCACTTGTGATATCTTACATACAAAAAACCCATCTCCGGCATCACGTCCGGGTAGACGCTCGAGACAATCAATTGCCAGCAAATTTGATTTGTTCAAAACGTTGTGGATGACTTGATGATTCTCTTCTGGTTCTATCGAACATGTAGAATACACCAAAACCCCACCAGGGACTAATAGAGTAAGAGCATTGGAAAGAATGCGCTGTTGTCTAGACTGTAAGTGCGAGAGATCGTCCGATGTTAGTCGCCATTTAATCTCCGGGTTACGCACCAAAGTTCCTGTCCCAGAGCATGGTGCATCGACCAAGATGCGGTCAAATAACCGATTGAACGGCAAAGGATGCAGAGCATCGGTTGTGACACAATGAAATTGCCTCTTCGTAACTTCTTTCATTCTCCGAAATCGATGTAAGTGTAGGTCGCAGGCAATAGCCGGAGCTTCGAGATTTCCTTCTTTGTTGAGAAGTAACTCCAGAGCCTGATTTGCTTTTCCGCCTGGTGCGGCACAGACATCGAGGAAACTCATTCCTGGTCTTAGGCCAAGGTGCGGTACAACCATTTGCGAACTTATGTCCTGGATATGGACACGACCTTGTTCGTAACATCTGCTTCGAGTTGCTTTGCCGGAGACCACTAAGAGGCAATGTGGAATTTCAGTCGGGTTGGTTTCGATGCCTTCCTGTCTGAGTAACTCAATAGTTTCTACTGTAGAAAACCGTGTATTTAAGCGTAAATAGGTCTTTGCAGTTTCCAAATTGGCACCCATAAGAGCAGATGCAGTTTTTTCACCAAAATGATCTTTCCATTTTTTCACGAGCCACCGAGGGTGGTTCTCACCTGAAAAGTTCAATTTTTCAACATCCTCAGCGATCCTGCGCAAAACAGCATTGACCAATCCTGTAGCTGAGCGTTTACGTGCCAATCGGACCAGTTCCACGCTCTCTGAAACAGCTGCGTGGGCTGGCACACGGTCTAGAAAGTAAAGTTGATAACACCCCAGCCGTAGAGCAATACGAACTTCAACATCGAGCTGGGCAAGGCTCCTGCTTGATAGTTGTGCGATGCGATAGTCTAATTCTCCCTGTCGTCGTAAACATCCGAGGACTAATTCGAAGACAAGGGCCTGGTCTCGTTCTTCAAGATTATTAGTGCGATCAGAGTGAAGCAATTCGTCAGAGAACCCCATCTGAGTTTCTACCCGTAATAAAATTTCAAAGGCTATCTTACGTGTATGTGAAACATTCATGGAGTAGACACTTTAGTAAGTTTCCCTATGGAAGTCTGGCAAGAGTATGCCCAGGTTGCTACAGGGTTACGATGGAAGTAATAACTCTACGTTTCCAAAATAACTTCAGCCAAAACGATTGCACGTGTATGCGAGATAGATAGGTGAATTGACCGACACCCCAAACTGGTGGCGACTTTGGCAGCTTGCCTGTGCAGTCGCAGCAAGGGGCGTCCTTCTGGTTGATTTTCGACCTCTATGTCAACCCAGCGAACTCCTTGACCCCAGCCGGTGCCGAGTGCTTTCATTGCCGCTTCTTTGGCGGCAAATCTGGCTGCATAGCTAGAGAACTGCTGAGCCCGGTCCTCAGCATGGGCAATCTCACCCGGTGTGAAGATTCGCCGCACAAATCGGTCACTATGACACTCAATCGCGCTACGAATACGGGCAACTTCCTCTATGTCAACACCTACTCCGATAATCATGACCTGAAGATACCAGACTCGCCAAACTGAGTTCTTTCAATCGGAGATTTATTGCTATGGCGACTCATCTTTCGTGTTCCTTGTGATGTAATCAGATTCTCTCTTTTGCGAGTGACGATCTATCAGGCTTGTCGTTTGCGAGACTCCTCCAGTAGTCGTTTGGCTCGTTCGGGGTTGTATACGCCACAGGGGCAAAAACGTGCCAAAGTCGCTACAGCTTGATCAGTTGTGCGACGTCCTTCACGTACCATGTCCAACATTTTGCGGGCTAAGTTGAAGGACACCATCCCATGTCCACACATCGTTGATAACTCAAGCACTTGGCTGTTAGGAAGATGATCGTGTGGATCAAGGAACCCTAGTGAGTACTCTACGCTGTGACGGTGGATGCCACAATTCTCAGCGGCACGATGAGCTCCTTCAACAGATGTACTCATATTGATCGACAACCCCAGATCTGCCTCTATTAAGTCGGCTAAGCATTCCTCAGCTTTCTTTCGAGTACTGAAGACTGCGGCCACGGTTCCTATCTTCTCTACTGCTGCAATCACACCGTTATAATCAGCCTTGGTGTTGCGGGACCAGTGAATTGTTGGGTGCAGTTCCTGCGATGGTCTGTAGGCGCCGGATGTGGAATTGCCCATATTAACAGGATGGTGACGGGCACAGATTTCCAGAAATTCTTTAAGACGCTTGACGGCTTCTTCGTCATTTTTGCCTTTACAGGGAATTGCAAATAGAATGTAGTCGTCTTCGAAGCCGGCAGCCTTACCGTACCGATGCAGAGTGTTCGTCACTGATATTCCCCTCTCCGTTTCGGGTGTTTGTTACCCGTCCCAAGCCGAGATTGGTCTTTGCTCGCTCGGAGTCATACCCTAGGTCATCTAGCAGTGGAGCTAAAACTGGATCGTTACCCGTTTGATCACAACGAGTGGAGACCCCCAAAGCTACCACCGTATCGATTGTTTTGCTGACTTTCTCGACGGTTTCTAAAATGGCGGGCACTTCCTCTGTAGTTGTTTTGAGTTCCACAATAGCGGAGAGAATTTTCTCATGAAGTAAGTCTTCCTTGAGTGTTCCACGGGACCTATCTACCATCAGATGGGTAATAGGGTTTTTTCCCTCAAAGTGAACACCTAGTTTGGCCAATGCCATTGTCATGGTTTGTATATGGTGGAACCTAACACCAACTCCAGGGCGTCCAAATTCAATCACGTAGCCGACCTCGCCCACGCTCACACGGTGTGCCACATCGTTAGTTTTCACTTCCTCGGTTCCTCGGCCTTTGATACCGGTTGAGGTGTGTTCGATAAGGGGATCGCTGAAGATACGTCTAACAATGCGTGGATAAGGCAAGTCATCTATCACGAAAGCAGATGTGGGGCAAACATCTGGTTCAGGTTCGAAACGAAAACGGAATATTTTTGCCAGTGAACGAACACTACGAACCAAGTGAGGATTTAGAGTTTCATTGCTCATGCGAGAACAGGCTCCACATTCGACACATTCATCTAGGTTAATCTTGGCACGATTAACGGATGAATCCACATATATTGCCCCCATCGGACAAACGGGAACACAGTTACTGCAGGCCACGCATTTTGTAGTGTCAATTTGCATCCGTAAAGCCCATTTAAAGGCAACAGTTTAGCACCCAGGCGGATGATCGGCCATCAAAACCTAATCTACCTGAGCCAACACTTAGAATTTCCATTATGCTTGATCTCCGACATATAAGAATCAAATCTTGCCACGAGTCGCACATATTACTTTGAGTATGTCGAGATGCAGGTTCTCAACCCTGTGAATGGCAAAACCTGCTCTGCGTACATTGGTGACTGTATCGCGATTCATTTCGGGTCCAAAACGACTCATAAGTGGAGACATCATGTTAAGTATTAGGTTGAAGGGAGGATAGTGGCTTGCAGTATGTTCAAACATGTGTAACTCACCGTGAGGTTTGAGGACGCGACGTAAATGAATCAAGCCTTCAACTGGATTCGGAATTGAACATAGTGTGCAAGCCGTGTAAATCTGGTCAAATGTTTCGTCAGGAAATAACATTTGGTGAACATCCATTTCATGTATGTCGATAATCCCGTCGTAGTCTTCGATGGCACGTTGACGAGCAAGTTTAACCATCTTGGGACTAATGTCGATTGCTGTGATGTCCTGCTGAGAGGGAAAAAATTTAAAATCAAGGCCTGTGCCTGCTGCAAGAAAAAGAACTTTTCCTTGCATTGGTGAGAAAAAATGAGCTTTGTGTTGCGCCCATCGCTGGTCGGTTCCGCGAGTGAGCAAGTCGTAACCTTGGGCTGCAGTATCCCATTTCTTACGGGTTGATAAGTTCATTGTCTAACTTCACCTCTTAGAAGTGAGTTCGTTAAGTATGTAAATGCGATGACGCCAGACCCTACTTCAACACCGAGTCGCACTGCAGAATAGAAAGAAATACCACCAGTGGCCTGCATTGCGACGATCATACCAGTCACCATGCCTGTGAGCATGGTTAAAATCATGACTTCCAATGCCCCAAAAAGGATTCCGAGGAAAGCGTTTAATATGAGTGCCAAAAACATGCCCAGTAACATACCTAGAGCCATGGCTACCAACGAGTTCCAACCATTTTGGACGACAAGCGCACATGCAGCTCCTGTTAGTCCACCAGTTGTGGTAGTGGTGACGAGGTCACCAACGAAATAGTAGAGCTGATTTTTCACAAAGCTACCGGTTGTAGATCAGTCTGCAGGTGTCGAGTTGTGCACACCGCTACCGTGTGCGAATTGTTGATAGTGTAGAGCCAAAAGGTCCCGGCCGAAATCACCGTCGTAGTCACGCCAAACACTATGGCTGTGGTTATTTTTGTTTTGTGTATTGTCATATTCAATTAGGAAACTTGGGGTTTGTACACGATAGTAATCCCCAAGACCCGGCTCGAAGCTGCCTGCCCAAGCAAAAAACACCCTGCCTCGCGGGACATTTCGTATAGCGTTGCGACGTTGCATTGCCACTTGATCTGGCATGTTGTTGGCATATTCGTCCACTAAGGCCAGTAACAGTTTGAACTGATTTGTGTTCATTGCCGATGCAGACAGGCCTGGTGGTTGGTCTTCAAGTACTGCACGTGTGTCCGCACTAGTGAGAATGTCTCTGGGAGCTCTAGCCGCTATTAGTGCCTTTTTACGTTGATCTGAGTCCAGAGCTCTGACTAGCGAGCGTGCCAAATCCTCTTCTTCTGACAGAGCCCGAAGTCCCTTTCGGGCACCATCCTCAACCTTATGGGGATTAGCTCCGAAAAATGTAGGAGTTGATGCGATCAGTTGGCCATTTCTGAGAGTGTAGTGAAGAGAAAGATGGTGACCTTCTGCTCTCCAAGCCCAGGTTCTGTCAGTGCCGGGCTTGCCGTAGATTGAAAAGTAATATTTGTTTGGATCTCGACGGCCTACTGTGTCATTTTCTTTTCGTTTCAGGATGTTTTCAAGGCTCATTACAGTGATTGCTTTTAAAAGACCAGCGTTGCTAAGGCCGGTACTTAGTAGCTCTTCGGCAAGACGTCGCTGTTTGGAATTCATTCTTTTATAGTTAAGGCCGGGGCGGGGAAAGCCATAGTGCTTCTCAAAGTTGTTGTCCGGTACGAAGTGCCAAAGCATCCTCTGTTCTGCCTTGAAGTCATACTGAGCTGAGGCTTTCTGTTGGGTTGTTAATGCCGTTAAAAATCGGTTGGCCGTCTCCGTCATCGCGCGTTCTGTTTTACTGGTTTGATGAGTGGCTGTTAGTGCTACAGCGCACAACAACAGTCCAACGGTACGAATCTTTATATGACGGCACATGGGAACCTTTCTTTGATGATATCTCGGCAATTATAACCCAATAGGGTTGTTTCTACTGCTGTTGGATAGGAAAACAACAACTTTGATCGTGATAGGTTCGTTGGGTTAGCCGATGAAGAACTCTACCTATCAAATCGATTGGATGAAAACTCGGTGATCGAACACAAGAATAGATAAGATCGGACCTATTGCCTTTCTCGGTTGGTGCCTATAATAAAGGGAGCACCTAGGAAGGGTCGTCCCCATGGTAGAGATTTCTCCTTCAATTTTGTCGGCCGATTTTGCGCGGCTTGGTGAGCAAATCGCGGCCGTCAAGAGTGGAGGAGCGACCATGTTGCATATTGACGTAATGGACGGCCGATTTGTTCCCAATATTTCGGTTGGTCTACCAGTTGTGCAATCACTACGAGCTACAACAGATTTATTGCTAGATTGCCATCTCATGACGGAAGAGCCAGACCGATATGTGCCCGGTTTCGTCGAAGCTGGTGCGAATATGATTTCTGTGCACGAGGAGGCCTGCTCGCATCTTGATCGTAGTGTCAATTTGATTCGGAGCCTGGGAGTCGAGGCAGGTGTTGTATTGAATCCAGCTACCCCTGTGCATGCTCTCGATGATGTTTTGGAAGCAGTTGATTTTGTACTTATCATGAGTGTAAACCCTGGTTTTGGTGGGCAAAAGTTATTGCCTCATACTCTCGAGAAGGTTCGTCGGATCAAAAGGACACGAGAGGATCGACAGCTTGACTTCCGAATTCAAATTGACGGCGGAGTGAATTTGACCAATCTTCCCGTAGTTGTCGAAGCAGGCTGTGATATTGTGGTGACTGGTTCGGCTATTTTTGGTACGGATGACCCGCGAGCAGCCCTTAAGAATATGCGCCGAATTCTCGATGAAACTCGATTGGTTGAGGTTTGATAGTTCGAAGGGAGAGGTGGAGATTTTGAAAACGAGATACTTCTGGACGGTGGTTTTGACTGTGTGTCTCACGGTCACAGTTGCTGTAACTGGATGCCGTAAGGCGTACGATAACCCTATTGCCAACAATTCTGAACAACCCGATAAGGTCTTGTTTGACAAGGCAATCAATGACATCGAGAAGAGAAAGTTTGAGTTGGCAAGACTGACTCTGCAGACCCTGATCAACACCTACCCGGATAGTGAATATATTGCAAAAGCAAAATTAGCGATTGCAGATAGTTGGTACAGAGAAGGTGGCCGACATGCTCTGGCTCAGGCAGAGGCTGAGTACAAAGACTTCATTACATTCTTCCCGACTATGGAGGAGGCCGCCGAATCACAGATGAAAGTTTGTGAGATTCACTACGAGCAAATGCAGAAGGCAGATCGTGACAACACACATGCTTTACGAGCTGACCAGGAATGTCGACAGTTGATAATGAAATTTCCAGATAGTGTTTTCATCGAGTCTACTGAACAGATGTTGCGTGATATACAAGAGGTCATTGCCGAGGGGGAATATCGAGTGGGTACCTTCTACGCCAAGAAAGGCAGTTTTCGTGCGGGTGCCAATCGACTGCAGACTGTGACTGACCATTACCCACTTTTTAGTCAAAGTGACCATGCGCTCTGGCTGCTTGGTGAAACCTATGAGAAGATGGGTTCTGATTTTCAGAAAAATGCTGCTGATAGCTACGCCAAACTTGTAAGAGATTATCCATTGAGCCCTTATGTTGAAGGAGCAAAGGAAAAGCTTGTAGCGTTTGATCGCCCAATTCCAGAACCCGACGCAGAGATGTTTGAGGTAATGAAGTATAACCTTGAACACCGTACTGAAAAGGGGAGACTTGGAAAAACCTTCGGAGTGTTTAGCGGAAAGCCAGACTTGGAGCGTGTAGCAAAACGTGGTAAACCGGCGTCTGGTCCGTTAATTCCTACCGTACCTGCTGGTATTCGCAAGATGACTGATTTAAGCAGCAGTCTAGCCGCTGATACTGATCGTAATAAAGAGCCTGGAAGTGCAGAGCCGAGTGCTGAGGTAACTGTGGAAACGGTAGAAGATCCGTCCGAGACGAAACTGGGTTCTGAGTAGGGAGTTCGTCGTAAGCAATAGGCAAAGGACTGAGTAAGCAATGGTGGCTGGACCTGGCAAATGGTTTTCGTATGCGATGCGATGCCAATCATGCTATCATCCGTCGTTTGGGAAAGTCGTCGAGAAGAAGGGACAGAACCGAGCCTTATGACCAAAGCAGACTTAGTAGAGGAAGTAGCTAGGGTTGTGGAAGTTACCCGCAAGGATGCAGAAGTTATCGTTGAGGCGATCTTTAGCAGCATAGTAAAGTCGTTGCGAGGTGGCGATAAAATTGAAATTAGGGGTTTCGGAAGTTTCCGTACCCGTCAACGCCGAGGTCGTACGGGACGTAATCCTCAATCCGGTGAACAGGTGCAGGTTCCTCCGAAGACAATACCCTTCTTTAAGCCTGGCAAGGAACTGAGAGATGTCGTCAACGGTGGACCACCTCCGCCAGCCACCCCGCTTGTTCGCTAATTGCTAGACATTGCATGGCATCTGGGTTTTGACCCAGGGAACCTGATCTCAATGGATTATCTTTGGACTCCTTGGCGCTATAAGTACATAACAGAGAAGGTCTCGGAGGAAGGCTGTGTGTTTTGCCAGATAGCCGAATCAAATGACGATGAGGCTAACTTGGTCGTCCATCGAGGCAAGGACAATTTTGTCGTACTGAATAGATATCCCTACAATAGTGGCCATGCCATGGTTCTACCTTTCAGGCATGTTGCAACACTTGGAACGCTTGGCGAAGATGTTGCAGCCGAGATGATGAGACTGACCCAACAACTCGAAACTACAGTACGTAAACTCTATCGAAGTGAAGGTGTCAATGTTGGCATGAATATTGGTAAGGCTGCGGGTGCTGGTGTAGCCGGTCATATACATATGCATGTATTACCGAGGTGGATAGGTGATAGTAACTTTGAGACGGTGGTTGCTGAGACCCGGGTATTGCCGGAGGAACTTCCTGAAACTTGGAGGCGATTGAGGGACGAATTCCGGCGTGTTGCCCCCTAGTCAAACGCGTCAACGAGTGGTCTTCGGTAACCCTTCCTCGACTCCCTTCATTTGATCCAAAACTAGCGTTAGGCTTCGGGCGGTTTCCGCGTCGTCGGGATAGTGACGGAGTATTGCCTGGAGTTCCTCAATGCCTTCTTCCCAGCGGTTGAGACGACACAAAACGAGGGCCATGTTACGCCGGGCGACAAGATTGAGAGGCTCAAACTCGAGCACCTCACGGTATTTTTGTAGTGCGTCCATATAGTTGCTGGATTTTTCTAAAGAAACCGCCTCACCATGCAGTCGAGCTGACTCAAAAGCATTCTCGCGTGCTTTGTTGTCAGCTTTAAGCATCTTTGCAAGCTTCTGTCGATATTTACTGGATTCGGCTTTTCTGCCGGACTTGTGAAGCGCTCGTGTGAGGTTGTAAACAATCGGTTGATAGTGAGGATTCAGCCTATGAGCTTTGAGTAAATGCTCTGCTGCCTCGGCCGCATTTCCTCGACGAAGTAATTCGAGAGATAAGTGGTAAAGGGCTGTTGAATTCTCAGAGTCCAACAGTACAGCTTGTTTAAACAGTTTGTGAGCCTCATCTTCGCGCAAAAGTTTCTTTTGGGCTACACCCAATGCAAGATGAACCTCACCCCGTGTTTTGTCTAACTCGATGGAATATTTGAACTCATTAACCGCTATCTCGAGGCTGTTCTGTTCGGCATGAAGTTTACCCAGAAGAAAATGCAAGTGTGCCTTTTTGAGAATATTTTGTTCGAATTTCAAAGCCTTCTTCATATGTTCAATGGCCCGAGTAAACTTTTCTTTACTTGCTAGTATTAGGGCGAGATGAAAATGAACATCGGCCGTTTTTTCGCCAATTTGTATAGCTCGTTCGAAGACTTGCAGAGCTGCGTCTTGTTCGCCTAGACGAGCTAGCGCCATACCTGCTGCTGTATAGCCTGGTGCAAAACCGGGGCGCAGCTCAAGTCCTCGTAGTAAGAATTTTATTGCTTCGTTACGCTGAGGAACCATCGATAGAGCAGAGCCCAGCGACAGATGTGCTTCGCCGTCTTGTGGGTAAGCCTCTACAATGTGACGAAGAAGTTCTATTGCTTCGCGAAGTGCTCCTTGTCTGATTAGTGTCTTTGCCTCGACAAGTTGAGAGTCTTTGGGTTCTGTTGTTTGAGAGATCAGTACAGCTGTGCACAGCGTTGCAACCACAAACTTTGCTAAGGTTCTGTAGATCATAGCTCTCTTGAGAATAGCGATAGTGAGTCGTATAGGTATATTACTAAGTAAAAACCCATCAGGGAATTTCTTGTACGCTCGTGATTCCGTGAATCTACCGGACAGGAAGCTATATTTGGCAAGTATTGTTTTTATGCGACGAGGCTGCTACGTATGAAACTTCGTTGGAACGACTACTTAGATTGCAATGCTACACGCTTAATGGGCATTCTCAATGTGACTCCGGATTCGTTTTCGGATGGTGGTTTATTTGTGAATCTGGAAGATGCAATTACCCAAGCGCAACGTATGATCCAAGAAGGAGCGGACATACTCGACATTGGTGGCCAAAGTACACGTCCTGGTTCCATTCCGATTACTCCAAAAGATGAGCTTCACAGAGTCCTTCCAATCTTAGAATATTTGGTCCGTGAGACTACCATCCCGATTTCAATCGACACTTTTTGTCCCGAAGTGGCCGATGTTTGCCTATCTGCCGGAGCGGCCATTCTCAATGACGTTTGTGGATTACGTGATCCGGCTATGCGTCGAGTTGCTGCGAAACATGGAAAGCCGGTTGTGCTAATGCACATGCTCGGCAATCCACAAACTATGCAGCAGAGTATTTCTTATGGAGATGTTATAAACGACCTCAAAAACTTCTTTGGACGACGTATTCGAGAAGTCGAAGATGATGGAATACAGGAAATAATGATCGATCCAGGTATCGGATTTGGGAAGACAGCGGAACATAATATTGAGATCTTTCACCGTCTGCAGGAATTCAAATTATTGGGGTATCCGTTGCTGATTGGAGCCTCTCGCAAATCGTTTATTGGCAGCATTACTGGCAGACCTGTCGATGATCGCGTGGATGGCACGATAGCGGCTTGCGTAATAGCCTCCATGAAGGGTGTCGATGTTGTTCGAGTACACGACGTCAAACCTGTCAAGCGAGCCTTGCAAGTCGCCGATGCCATCCAACGCGTGAAAAGTTGACCGTTGGGTCGATTTTGTGAAGGATTGTGATTTGCAAGTGGTGCGTTAGGAAGAATCGCAATATCTTACTTGAGGCCCTACAATGACGCCCATAGTGAAATTCCTGCTGTGCCTGTGTATGACCAAGGATTTAGTGTGCTAGATGTGTAAGGCAAAACCCCGTAACACCAGTGAGACCCTCAGTCTACTATTGGAAGGACCATATTAGTTATGCGAAATATTTATCTGGGGTTAGGATCGAATATTGGAAACAAGAAAGCTCATCTCGAACGGGCATTAGAACGCATTACGAAATTTTTGACAGTTCTGCGAGTTTCATCCCTTTACGAAACAGCACCAGTTGGCAACCTAGACCAGGATTGGTTTCTCAATGCTGTCATCGAAGTGGATGCAGAACAAAGTCCTCGCGAGTTGATGGATGTGTTGCTTGGCCTAGAGTCCGATATGGGGCGCCATCGTGGGGTTCTCGGTGGTCCACGTACAATCGACATAGACATTCTTTTTTTCCATTCGAAAATTATTGAGAGAGAAGATTTGCAGATCCCTCACCCTCGTTTATGGGAGCGGCGTTTTGTCTTAGAGCCATTAATGGAGTTGTGTCCGAAGTTTGTCCATCCAGTGTTAAAGATTACAGTGACTGATATGACTAGACAGTTGGGGACTCGGCAGGAGATTCGCCGGTTATAATCAGCCGCATATCGTCGAAAAATGATCCTTCCCTTGGTGTAGGTTTACTTCACAGGTTGGTAGTCGACGAACTTCGTGCGGCGGCGAGTATTGATAACCTTGAAGAAAATTCGAATATTCATGGAAAAATCCAAACCTTGTCCAACCCAGATTCCGTCTGCTAGCGGTTTTCGTTCAATTAAACCCTTAACGGTATGTAGCCTGCCGAGAATGCCCCACCAGAGTCTTACTGGTTCTATGAGTTCAAATTCAACTCGAGCGACCTGGAAGGTCTTTTTGTCGATTAAGATCAATCCATGCGATTTGTTCAGTGCATAGTCCATACGGTGACGGACAGGTAATGAGTTACTTTTTGGTTCAAACCACACAGTGTATACTGGGCGACCTCCCACACGTTGCTCTTCCAGTAGTTTGATATGGTAGCGGTCAACCAATTCACGATCGAAACGGATACGGTGATTTTCCTTCTCTTGTTCACCTCGTTTTCGACGATTGTGTGCCTCATCTTTCCGGTGACGTTCCCTCTCAAGCTCTTTTTCAGTTAGAGGTTGCCCATTTTTTGCAATGACTTCGCGGTATAGTGCTCCAGCCAATGGATAAACTTTTGAAAGGGTTATTTCACGTTCGCTAAGATGTCCGGCAGTATCAAATTGTTCACTTATTGTTTCTTCGGAAAATTCGTAAAGGAGGTCATGTTCTTCCTCACGAGAATGATTGGCCACATCAACTGCTCGCATGACGATTTCGGTAGGGGTTAGGCCATCTGAAATAGTAAGTTGCTTACCATTCTCCACTGGTTGTGCAAGGCCTGAGGCCGATGCCGCCAGTAACAGCACCTTTACCTGGAGGTTCATACTACGTTTAGATTAGCAAGACAACCAAAGGCCGCTCGAGTCCAGAGGAATCTGATCTAGAGACGAATCAGAACTGTGCAGTTGAATGGTGGAGGCGGCGTCCGCCATTGTAGATTCCAGCCACTTCCAAGAATGTACGTTTTATACCTTTGATATAAAGCATCTTATCAGATTTATCGTCTTGTGTGTTCCAGTAGATTCTGCTAAAATCCAGTTCTAGTTTGTGGACTAGATTGTGGACTAGAAGATATATGGAGAGGTGATGGCGCACAGGAAAGGCCAACAACTAACGGCTCGAACCGTTGAATCTCTGAAAGAGCCCGGACGCTACGGCGACGGACAGCGTACCGGGCTTTGGTTTCGGGTTACCGAGAGAGGGAATAAGAGCTGGATCTTTCGGTTCATGCGCTATGGCCGGGCGCGGGAGATGGGCTTGGGCTCGTACCCCGCGGTTACGTTGGCCGATGCCCGCGACCTGGTCCTGGGAGCACGGCGGCTCCTGCTGAAAGACATCGACCCCATCGAGGATCGAAAGCGTCTCAAGGCAGAGGGCTTGACCGCCACTCGAGGAATCAACTTTGCCGAGGCCGCCCGCCAATACGTGAACGGCCATAAAGCCGAATGGAGCAACGCTAAGCACGCATGGCAATGGACTGCGACCCTAGAGAATTACGCGAATCCTGTACTTGGTGAGCTAGACGTTGCTTCCATCACCCCCGATGCTGTAGCGGACGTGCTGCGTCCGTTGTGGGAAGACAAACAAGAAACTGCAAGCCGTCTCAGGGGACGTATCGAACGGGTCCTGGATTGGTGCATTGTGAAGAAGTACCTTTCAGGGGAAAACCCGGCTCGTTGGAAAGCGAACCTGGACCATCTATTACCGAAGCGCCCAAAGGTGCGAGTGCGGCACTATCCGGCGCTACCGTGGGGCGATCTTCCTGCATTCATGAAGCGTCTTCAAAGCGTGGAGGGCTTGGGGGCGCGGGCGCTGGAGTTCGCCATCCTGACGGCAGCACGCTCAGGTGAGGTTCGGGGTGCGACTTGGGAAGAGGTCGACCTGTCCGCTGCTGTTTGGACAATTCCAGGAGAGCGCATGAAGGCCGGCAAAGAACATCGCGTACCGCTATCGGATGTCGCCCTGGAACTATTGGAGGCGCTGCCGAGGCTGAAGGGTTCGCCTTGGGTGTTCGTGGCACCGCGTGGGGGAATGCTTTCGGATATGACCCTTTCAGCCGTCTGCCGTCGTCTGGAAGTTAAGGCCGTACCGCACGGGTTCCGTTCAACCTTCCGAGATTGGGCTGCTGAGACTACGAACTACCCGCGCGAGGTGGTCGAGCAAGCATTAGCGCACATCAACCCGAATAAGGTAGAAGCTGCTTACTTGCGAAGCGACCTCTTTGATCGCCGCCGGTCACTAATGAAAGAGTGGACGAATTTCTGCTGGGACAAGGTGGTGTCTGATGGCTGAGAAACCTCCGAACCGGCACATGCTACTCCTGGAAAAGATCACGGAGTCACCGGAAGAGTTCGTCAAGCATTCCATGAAGGAGTGGGTTGCCTACTCTGACGCCCTCGACAAGACCCTCAACAAGGAGGGAGTTTCCCCTGCAGAATTAATGGGGCTTAAGAGAACATTAGAGAACTTGCTGCTCAGCTTTAGTGGTTTTGCTACTGAGCACGCGATAGATATCGGGGCTCTGAGTATCCTAGAGCGACAGGCTCTCGTAGCAAAGGTTATGAAGCATACCAGGACAGAGCTAGATCGCAGCGCGGGCGGCAAGGCCAGGGCCGCAAAAACCCTATCTCGTAATGAGAAGATCGTTCTTCTTAAAGGTGAGGGCATGAACTATCGCCAGATCGCTTCTGTTCTTAGGGAAGATGGCGAGAACATTTCACCCGACGCCGTGCGAAAGGTCTACCAGCGCCACTCCAAAAAATAGCTGGACAGTGCTCTCCACTGTCCGCTAGCTCCTAGTTTCTAATGGAAACTATGGCAAGCAATAGAACCCCACATCACTCATCCGAATCGCTACTTCGACGACCGGATGTTGAGAAACTCGTCGGGCTAAAGCGGGCGTGGATTTACCAGCTCATGAGACAGGAGGCGTTCCCGCTGCCCGTGCGACTCGGTGTTCGAGCTGTTGCGTGGCGAGAGTCGGATATAGCCAAATGGATTGCAGCGCGACCGATAGCTGAAAGGTAGAGACCTCAAATGACTGGTCTACCGAGTTTCCATTACATACGGGAGAAGGTTCCCATCCGTGCTGTTGCTGTCGAACTGGGCTTGGACGTTCGGAACACCACGATCCGCTGTTGGCATCCGGAAAATCATAACAATAGAGATCACAATCCTTCGGTGGGCATTAAGGAAACCAAGAATTACGTTCACTGCTTCGTTTGTCCAGACGCCAAGTGTCTTTGGCCGATCGACTTGGTGATCGACGTCAACAAAGATTTCCATTGTTTACCAAAGAACCAACAAGTTCGAGAGTCTGGTCTTTGGATTGCTGACAGATTCAAAGTTCCTTTCATTCCGAAGGTAAACCCTAAGAAAAAACCAGCTGATGAAAGCTGGGAGCTGGGGCTAACTGAAGATCCTTTGAAGCTACTCGTCCAGAGCGGACTCTTCGCAAGCCTGTCGCTGCCAGCACGAAGTTTAGCGATTGCCCTCCATGCATTGCGTTCGCAAAAGTGTAGAGATCACATGGCGCGAGAATGGGAAGTGAAAGCCAGTTATCACACCTTGCGAAAGTTCAGCGGCATTAAGTCGGACTCAAATATCGCAAGTGCACTAAGAGAACTGGAAGAGATCGGATACTGCCATCGTGAACCTTCACATCCCGAGCACTCAACTGGGCCGATTAAAAGATCGTCGGTAATCCTTGTAACTCCCTTTTCGTACGACCTCATGCAGTTAGCAAAAGATAATCACGCGTCGCTTCAGCAAGCAAGCGAGGCAGAGATGGATATGCGACGAGACCGCAGGCGGGAAAGGCAGAACGAGTGGCAGAGAAAGTCTCGCAGACTCAAGAAGATTGCCACCAGCTAAGTGAGTTGACACTGTAGCGCTACGTTTAACGAAGTGGAGTTTTGATGACCACTACATCTCACGCAGAGATCTTATACTTTATAAAAACCCTCATACTGTCTGCTCTGTTCACTACATCTCACGAAGCGCTCAAACGTCATCACAGGGTTTCCGCCATGGAGGTTGCCACTTAGATGAAAGATCTCATTAAAGCTAAGCGCGGTGGTAATCAATTTGGTGGCAGTGCACCTGCGCCGCTGCTAGAGGCCAGGCGCATTAAGGCTGTAAACCTTCTCATGCTTGGTCACAGTTACAGGCAGATTGCTGCTGAGTTGGGGGTATCTCATACAACAGTCAGCAAAGATATCAAACATCAATTGACCGACTACCGTGAGAGCTCTAAGCAGTCGATCGACAACTGGCGCGGCTTGATGACTATGAGGTACGAAGCAAAGCTCGTCGAGCTTCACGAGCGTGGCGATGAGATCAAAAATAATGCCAGCCTTAACGAGGCAACAAAAGCAGGCCTCCTAGATGGCATCAATAAGACCGAGCTGCAGATTTACAAAGCACTGCGTGAGATGCATGCGTTGGATATCAGACAGGATGAAATGACATCTCAGCATCAGGTCACTCATTTCGTACTTCGACCAGGTGGTGCGCTGGATCTGGATAAGCCAAAGGAAGACTCCTAAGAAAAAAGGGGTCTCATTTGTGTCATCTGAGCTACCTAAAAAAATGATTACAAAGGTAGAAAAAAACCAAAGATCGAGGTAGTCTGTTACCCAAGACGACTATGAAGT